>Ga0272440_1002754_pt1 | contig 13510 bp, 5 predicted proteins | sample SSMMMBAug17_FD_192440 | JGI IMG/M metagenome (GOLD analysis project Ga0272440, IMG submission 192440) | Marine sediment archaeal communities from Little Sippewissett salt marsh, Falmouth, MA, United States - SSM-MMB-Aug17 | ecosystem: Environmental > Aquatic > Marine > Wetlands > Sediment ...
CGCCCTTTCAGGGCTAAAAACAAGCCTACCATTTACCCAGGGCGTTGCCCTGGGCTGGTATGTTGCCGCCCTTTCAGGGCTAAGAAAAATAAAGTCTTTTTGGGAACTGGCAATTTGGGTTACACTCTAATCCTTTGGCACGTAGAGATGTAGCATGCTACGTCTCTACAGAACAAAAACACCGATGGACATTTTTTCAAATGGGGAACTTATTTTCAGAGGATTTCGAAACGTTTTTTTCAAATTCTCAACCAGGAAAACAACCATGAAATATATTTTTAGAGGACTATTCTTTGATCAGAGAGATCACGAATTGTTAAAAATTGTTAATAATATTCAAAGCAGCAATAAAACCAATGACTATTTCAAGCGGCATTTTTATCCTTATTTTCATCCGCGCGGCATTCAAGAAATGGCTGAATCCCGTGGTATTCGTATTGCATATGCCGTTGTGTATTTATTGAATTCACTTGAAGTTGGCGCCATGAATGAACGATTGAGCGCACTGCGTTTACTGCGAGATTCTGTTCTAAATGCCTCGGAAAGTACATTACAAATAAATACCGCCCGTGTACTTATTCAGATCATGAAAGAACTGGTTCGAGCCAAAGGCAATTATGCACACCAATTTGAGCTGGCCCATAATTTTCGGATGGCAACTTCTGGAAAACCCAGGGTGATAAGAAAATTGCTGAGGCGATATCATCTGCTGGAAATGCCTGAAAACTGGAATCAAATATCCTTTGATGATCATGTGCATGATGCAAACACCAAAGGAAGAAAAACATCGTCTCATTTAATTATGGATGCCTGGGTGAAAGGTATTTTAAAACTTCGGGTAATTTACAACAATTATGTGGAAGCGAGATTTGTTACTGAGCTGCTAGAAGCTGCCAGAATTATGGGGATTACTGTGCGTATTGGGATCGAATTCTCAGGGAAGTTTCGAGATAAAATTGCACAATTTATTTGGGTCCCACGCGGTTTTATTGATGCACAGGCCTTTTTATGTTTTCTGGCTGATCCCAAAACGGCTCAAATGATGAAACAAGGAAAACAGGTCTCTAAATTTCAGAAAGCATGTATTCTGGAATTACTCAATGTCTTTAATGATAGGCATCGAAAACAAATCAATCACACCTATGACATTCAATTAGAACCGATTTCACAATCTGAATTTTTAGAATTTGTTGGTATTGGACAGGTGTCCCGATTTCATCTGGCCATATTAATTGAAAAAAAAATTTATGAATTACTCCAAAAGCATGAAAATCAAAACAATGCGCCCGACGATTTACTAGAACAATTGAGTGCAGAAAATATTTTAAAACAATATCTGGCCACGCATCCGGAATGTAAACAGACGCAAACAGAAATTCCCGAATTACTGACATTGCCATCTGAAGAAATTATCGCACAATTGATTCAACTCCATTCTGCATATCGCATTACATTGAACTTAAAAGGATTGACGCCAGAGGATGTATTGGAAATACTATACGATTGCGAAGGCACCATCACGCGACTGGAAATATTTAATTATCACAATTTTTTTCATGAAGGTAATGACCATATCCATGAGATTGTCAGCCTGCAAAGCGCCTTGAACGAGGGCAATGTCATTGCTTTAAAACGCATGATTCGGCAAATGATTGATCGCCAGACAAATGAAGATCAGATAAAAAAATTACACACAATTCTTCATGATATCAGTTCGCTAAAAAATATGTACCAGCATACACCACTAAAGGCACGTATTGGCAGTGATTCCATTGGCCGGGCCAGGAAAATTAAAGGGATGGGATTTGCCATTATCAAAACACTTCCAAAAAGAACACAGCGGGAAATTTACAAGAGAAAAGATACGATTCGAACGATCATTCCTGTTCAAATGGCGGCTGACAAAAGAATCACTTTTATGCCATATCGCAGCCAGAGTCCTGCTTTAAATCGTTTGTTCAAATTTATTCCGAAAAAGAAAAAAGTAAATGACTGGGTTGTTCGTGAAGTCCCTGTTCTTTCAGAAAGCGGAAATATTGTCACATTGGGTGGTATGGCTTCATCAAGTATACTGGAAAACACGCAAACAGCATCTCTTGAAGACCGACTTACACCAAAGCAATCATGGCATTATCTTAATTCGAATATGAAAAACACAATAAAGGTTCTGATAGGATTCATTCCGGCATTTTTGACCTTTGCACTGACAAATGATTGGTGGGTGCTTGCTTATCTCGGTGCATTCATCTGGTTTGGTATTACTGGTATTAGAAATATTATTCAATCTGTTTTGGGAGGAGGTGGATTTAAAAGATCGCCCTTATTGCGATGGAATGATTATGTCAGTTGGGAACGTCTGACTGATTCACTGTTATATACCGGTTTTTCAGTGCCCCTTCTGGATTATTTTGTGAAAACCTTATTACTCCAGAATTCATTGAATATCACAACCGCCAACCATCCTTATGCATTGTATTCGATTATGGCTTTGGCCAATGGCCTCTATTTATCCAGTCATAACGCATTTCGTGGATTGCCAAAAGGCGCCATCTTGGGTAATTTTTTTAGAAGTATTTTGTCTATACCATTGGCCATTCTGTATAGTATGATTGCAGAAGCAAGCTTTGGATTGGTCGGCTTTAATAATACTGATGAAATTCTTCAAAAGTCTGCGGCTATTATATCAAAAGCAGCCTCTGATACAGTTGCCGGTATAATAGAAGGAACTGCGGATCGGTACCATAATATTAAAATGCGATTAAACGACTACCAGGATCGTTTAAGTGAGTTATTTGATATTTATTCCCGCCTTGAAATGATGTTTCCAGATAAAAAGCCACTTGAACTTTTAAATGCGCCAGAAGATATACGTTTTTCTCGTAATTCTGAAGAACTCGATTTGGGAAAGATAATTGTGATCATTGCCCTGGATATGCTCTATTTCTGGATGTTTCAACCCCGTGCGAGAAGCGCTGTACGTCAAATCTTAAAATCGCTGTCCGATGAAGAACGAACCATTTTTTTTCAATCCCAACAGGTATTATGTCGAGAAAAAGAGATCAGTTTATTATTGGTCAATGGCTTTATCGGAGATAAATTTGCCAGAGCACTGTCTTTTTATCTGGGCCGATACAGGGAATACCTGGATACATTGTTTATCAGCATGATGAAAAAATCATAGGAACATTTTGAAAATAAATACAAAATCAAATGCCAATCGTTTTTATCGCAATCAAATAAGAGAACAATCGCTGAAATGTTTCCACGTCCTGGTGGCTGAGACCGACTTGTGTATTTATGCCAATCAGGACTTAACCAATGAAGCGTATGAATGTGTTATCAACTGTCGCAGTCAACTTGAAACTTTTATTCGTCAACATCCCACATTTGCCACATCATTAAAACCCTGGACCGACATTCAACCCGCTCCAAAGATTATCCGCCGGATGATTAATGCAAGCCAATATGCAGGCGTTGGACCTATGGCTTCTGTTGCAGGCGTTATTGCTGAAATGGTTGGCACAAAAATGCTTCAATATAGTGATGAAGTTATTGTTGAAAATGGCGGAGACCTGTTTATTCATAAAAAACAGCCATTTATTGTGGGAATTTATGCTGGAGACTCGCCATTTAATAATCGTATTGGTATTCACGTGGATAGTGAAAATGAATCCTTGTCAATTTGTACCTCATCCGCTGTTATTGGTCATTCATTAAGCTTTGGAATGGCCGATGCGGTTACGATCCGCGCACGTTCTGCGGCACTTGCAGATGCTGTTGCAACAGCGACAGCTAATTGTGTAAAATCAAAGGATGATATTTCCAATGCCATCGATTTTGCAAAAAAGATTGCGAATGTTGATGGTGTCCTTGTTCTGATTGGTGATGCCATGGGGGCATGGGGAAAGATAGAAATTGTTCCTATGAAACGAATGGGGCTATCCATATCCAAACACGCCTAAAATATGACTCCAAATTAACAGAAATCGGACGAGATCATCGTTTCGGCCATTTCAGAGTATTCCTTATCAATTGAAAAATTACACTTGCTAATTTCATATAATTTATTTATTACAGAATTATTCTTTCGGGCGCATTGCAAAAAGTCGGCTATTCTTTTGGATGTCTTCAACAGTTGATTGCGCTTGCACCACTAACATTATCGAAAAAATTTCCAAAACACGAAATAACGCAAGCCATCAACAGGCAAATCAGGGATCGTTATGAAAAATAAACTGACATACATTGTAATGATTATTTTTGTATGTGCATGTCTTTATCATATATATTCTGATAACTCTCAGAAAAAAATTCATATTGCATTGGTTTCCGCATTCAGCGGGCCAGATTATCTGGATGGTCAATCCTTTTATAATGGGATCAATCTTTGTATTCAAAACCATAATCAGAAAGGTGATATGTCCCAAAAAATTGTTCTTCATCAATATGATGATCAAAACAATCCAACTGTTGCCTGGCAAACGGCTAAAAAAATCGTACAGTCAAAAGCGATAGCAGTCATTGGTCATAATACAAGCAAATGCTCGCTCGCTGCCAGCCCTGTATATTACAAAAACCGAATGCCTGCTATCGCACCTTTGGCAACCCATACGCGTCTAAGTTTAGAAAATCCCTGGTACTTTCGTACAATTTTTAATAATCGTTCCCAAAGTCAGTATCTGGCAAACTATATTCATAGTGTTTGTAGTCACAAAAAAGTTCTATTGATTCATGATAAGAATGAATATGCCAAAGATATTGTGATTCAGTTGAAAGATGCCTTAACAGCCAATCGCATCAAATTAATGGTTCTTGAAATAAAGCCATCCGAAAAAAACTGGTTATCTGATCTTCCTCAAATGGAAAAGAAGTCAAAAATTCCCATCATTGTGGTAACAGAATTGGAATCAGGACTCAAGGTGATAGAATATTTACGAAAAAATGAATTTTTAAACCCTTTATTTTTGCCCGATATTTTTTATACAAAACGATTTATTCAAAAACTGTCCGCCCTGGAACTAAACTATTCCAAATTTTTTACAGAAGACATTTTTATTGTTTCACCGCTTTTTTTTGAGACAGCAAATATTGATGCTCTTAATTTTTACCAGACATACAAAAAGAAATACAATATAGAACCCGACTGGATCGCTGCATATGCTTACGATGCGGCCCGAGTCATTGTAAAAATGATTGATCATAATGATTTCGAAAATCAGTCTGTTCCTGAAGCACGAAAAGAATTGGGGGCATTACTATCTGAAATCACCCATCCTGGAAAAGCCATTTCTGGTGTTACTGGATGGATTTACTTTGATGATCATGGTGATATTACGCGCCCATTGACTATGGGAAAATATGCACAGCAAAATATTATTCCAGCGATGATTCAGTCCATTCCATCATCGTTACAAAAAACGAAAATTTCGTGTGATGCCCATGTCAATCATAAAATGAAAAAAACAGATATTGCCAACATTGTTTACACGCGTTTAGAAATTAAACGCATTCGAAATATTAATATCAATCAGGCAACAGCATCTCTGGCATTTAAAATCTACTTTCAATATGCAGCAAACGATTGTCATCCTGAACAATTGAAATTCTTGAACGCCGCACAAACCAATGTGACCTTAACACTCAAATGTAAAAGAAAACTGGATAATGCTATCTTCGCCTGTTATGAAGGACAGGGGGTTTTTTATCTGGATCACTTTCCAGGTACTTACCTGTTCAATCGGCATCTGGCAGGCATTCAATTTCAGCACAAATCTTTGCCCGCATCTCATTTAATTTACATTTGGGATAAACAGTCAGAAGTTACGCCTCAAAAAGAAAGTATTATTGATCCGCTCAGCGGTTGGATGATGACTGATATGCATGTATTTCAAGATGTTGAAATGAAAACGACCCTGGGAAATCCTGAGTATCTACATGCATTTGCTGGAAAAATGGGATTTTCAAGATTCAATCATGGCATTTCATTCAAAAGCAGTCAATTTTCCTTTCGCGGATTACTTTCCGGACATTTCGCTTTTCAAGTTTGCTGGATATCAGCCGTATTGCTTTTCATGTCCATATTTATTGTCCAATGGCCGAGGGCCATGTGGGGGGTAATCACGATATGTACATTTTTATTTGTGATGACTGGAGAATCGTTAATCATGTTTGGATTGGCGCCTCGTTTAACAGCTTATCAATTAGAATGGATGAACATTGGTTTTAATATCATATGGTGGATTGTTCCAGCATATTGTTTGAATATGTTTATCCATCGATTCGTGTTCACGTCCATGACACAAAAAGAAAAGCTTCATGTGGCGAATATTGTACCCCGTTTTGTCAGTTTTATCATATACGCAATCGCATGCCTTGGCATTGTGGCCTATGTATTTGAACAAGAAATTTCTCGTTTTCTGGCGACTGGCGGCATTTTTGCCATGATGATAGGTTTGGCGGTAAAGATGAATGTGGCGGATATTCTATCAGGGATCGCGATCAATATCGAGTCCCCCTTTCATCAGGGCGATTGGATTCAAATTGATCAACATGAAGGCATGGTGATCGATATCACCTGGCGGTCCACACGTGTCAAAACCGGAGAAAATGCAGTTTTGTGTATTCCCAACAGTAAGGCGACAGAATCATCCATTCAAAACTACAATACGCCAGGCGAATTAAATTGGATTAAAATCAAGGTGCCCCTCAGTCATCTGGTCTCACCGGAAATAGTAGAAAATATTTTGACAGCAGCTGTATATGCCACCAGAGATGTAATTACAACGCCTTCACCAAAAATAAATTATAAAGGCACAGCTGAGCTAAATGCTTGGTTTGACATATTTTTTTGTATCAAAGATTATGCCAATCGAAAACGTCGCATTGATGATGTATGGACATCCATATGGAAACATTTGCGTTTTGCTGAGATGTCATTATCCATGATGGGTCAGAGTTTTCGTTTTCCGCAACAGAAATTGTTTGATATCCTGGATCGTCTGGATATACTTGAAGGTATCGGTTTTCAGGATAAATCGGAGCTGGTTCCGCATTTTAAACGTAAAACCTTTGCAGCAGGCCAAATTATTGTGAATCATCAGGAATTGAAATCGGATGCGTTTTATATTATTCGAAAAGGTGCTGTTCGTGTATATTTTCCATCAGAGGATGGTGAACTCATTGAAGTTGATCGCATGGGCGCTGGAGACTATTTTGGTGAGACCGGACTACTTGGTGAGGCATATGCGACACAGATCAAAGCTGTTACTGATGTTTCTATTGATTCGATCTCCGGAGAAATCCTTTTTGCGTGTGTTGATGACAGGGAACCTTTTCTAGATCAGTTGCGGCATCTAAGATTGAGACGAAGGCTTGCGCGCAAACAACAAAAAATTCAGTATGAAGAAGCACTGTCTGTCAGGGTTCAGAAAAAAGATTCTTTCTTAGTTCGTTTTTGGCATTTCATGAAAAACGCACTTCTACCCAAAAGCTTCACTCATGCCTAAATTGATTTATCTGAATCCATTCTTAACAATTTCACATGTTTTTTGGGAAACTGAACCTGCACCTCCTGAAATCCTTTTGTTTCATGAAAGGTTAGTTGGGTTTTAACCTTTTGTTTTTTATACATAATACAACCAGAAACGCATTGATTGTCATGTGTCAAAGAATACTCTCCTTTTATTTGATTCATTCGATGATCCACAGATTGCAATAAGGATTGTATTCGGCCCAATGACCCCAAAACATTTCCCGGTATAATGCTTGACCATTGAATATCTCGTTGAATCGTGATTGGTAGAATGGGCAAAGCCGCGAAGATATAGGTCAATGGAGAATTCTTTCTGCCAATGAAACGATAGCATGTAAATCGTTGTTGAGAGATACCAAAATATAGACAATCATCAAAATTTTCAATATGAATAAAATAGGAACCATCAATATCCATTCGAACAATCATATGAACTGTCTCAACGTATTTGTCATCAATGATCAGTTTAAATGAAAACCTGTCATCCAAAATAAAGTTAAGTACCTGGTTTCGCTTTCTGGAAAAGGTCATGGGTTCAATTTTCACGCCTTTTTCAAGAACGTCCGCTTCACATATTGTTCGATTTTGAGAGATACAGTTGCTAAAATAAAAAGGACTTGTGATTGATCCCAAGTGCGGCCAATGCTGTACCTGAATATGAATATGGGGTTGTGGTGAGTAACCGGAATTGCCGCAATTACCCAGGACAGTGCCTGGTTTAACGATGTCGCCAACTTTCACTTTAATTGATTTTTCCTGAAAATGCGAAATTTCAACGTAATAACCAAATATGCAGTAGATAATAATATAATTCCCCCAATTATGATTCTTATCGACTTCACCAATAGGACTATCTTTCAAGCCCATAAACATTTCAACCACAGTACCTTCAACAGGAGAGAGAACTGGTTTGCCAAAGCAATAATAATCTGATAATGTGAGTCCCTGATTGCAATATGATTCGTTTTTTTCATCAGTAATCACAAAATCATAGGCATATTTCCAGTTGCCCTGATGGGTCCATTGATCATCAAAGCTTTGGTAAACAGTCCATGTGCCTAAAAATGGCAGAAAAGGCTGGGGAGTTAGCCGATCAAAGCGAAGGGAGTAATTTAAATAATAAGAAAGCGACTTTTCAGGAATATCTTGAATGTAATCATTCATATAGGGAAATCCTATTTGTCTGAGAACATAAATAAACAACAAGACAACCACATTGAATGGCAAGGTGAAAACTGGAATCCGAAAGACCGACCACACAACTGAGGCAGCATCCAAAATAAATACAGAAACAAACACACCTGTAATGGCCATAAAATAACTGCGTCGGGAAGGAATCAAAAATATGCCGCCCAAAGCGATTCCTGTTAAAATAAAATTGAATGCAGACAGATTGGAAAACGCATGACTGAAACTCCCTTTTAATAAGGCCAAACAGCACGTTCCTGTATAATACGAAATGACCAAAATAGAAAATGATATCAGCGAGTTTAATGCAAGCACAATCAATATTAATAATCCTGGCAAATCGTATGGCATAAAAAGGAGCGTACCGGTTGTTTTGAATAGCCCATGCAAAAAAAGGGGGAGGTGTTGAATATTTAAGCCCTCAAATGAATAAAAAGAATCCACAAACAATGAACTGTAGCGTGCGGATGCGAGATAGATTATTGTGCTGACTAAAAAAAATGGAATGTTTAATACAGGTAATTTATATTGCTGTGTGAGAAATGTATACAATGCATAACTTAACATAACAGTAAGTACGGATGTTCCAACTGTCATCATGACAGATAAAAAGGAAATTTTAAATAAAAATCCAATGGAAAAACCCACAATTAAAGAATTATAGGTATATATTGAGTGAACAAGGTTTTGTTGGCGAATACCAATGAAGTGGGCAAAAACGAGTGTCGTTACCCATGAAATGATGCCTGAAATTGCCAGATTGGGATTCAAAAGTGTGATGACAATTAACACAAATCCAACCCATTTATTTCTCATAAATATAAGCATGGAATAGCTATAAAGCAAATTATGCATGAGCTGGGTTGTAATTTTTTGATTATTATAGCTTATCAAATTTTTCATTTTGTAACGTTATTGATTCCTTTAATATTCTTAAGAAAATATGTGTAATGAAATATTTCCTGGAAGTCAATGTAAAAGATATGGTTTCTAAAGATAACTGAAAAAAAGCCGAATAATATTTCATTAAATAATAAAAATGGGAAACATATTCTTAGAACAATTATTAATAATAATCTACCAACACATAAAATGAATAGAGTGTAACCAAAATTGCCGGTGAATAAAATACGCTTCTCATAAAGTCGGATATTGTTTTTCTTAGCCCTGAAAGGGCAGCAACATACCAGCCCAGGGCAGCGCCCTGGGTAAAAATCAAGCAAGTTTTTTAGCCCTGAAAGGGCGTTACATGTTTTATCTGACTTTTTATGTAGCGCCCTTTCAGGGCTAAAAACAAGCCTACCATTTACCCAGGGCGTTGCCCTGGGCTGTTATGTTGCCGCCCTTTCAGGGCTAAGAAAAATAAAGTCTTTTTGGGAACTGGCAATTTTGGTTACACTCAATTCATTAAATGTGGATGTTCAAGTTTTTTTATATAAGTCACCGCTTAGGACGATGTCGCATCCCTAAATAATTATGTCCGGAATGCGCCCAATATAGCACCTTCGAAAGATCACGTCACCTTCCGACAAGTCAGATAGCTCAAACATGTCCGAATTGTTTGAACGTCCGATTGGGAAAGTTATTTCCAAAAAATTCTTCGAAACTTGACGAGAGCCCTCAGGCTATTTTCAAAAATGAATATGAAATCATACACAATTGGTGACCCGGATTCAAGCATGATAATACATTTTTCCCAAAAAAAATTGCAATACAATCCAACTCAGATTTTTTTTGAAATAGGGATGCTCGAAAAATAAACTCCTCATTAATTGGAGCCCCAAATATTAAGATTTGGGACGCCATCCAAAATAGAAAACTATTTTTTTGAGCATTCAATATCATAAAATGATGCATTCGTCATCTTAATTCATAACCTAAAGGGCTGCTGATATAAAAATAGTTTGCAAATCCTTTATTTATTATACCGGTTCATTCATTTTTATATTTCCCCCTTGCTTTTCAATCACACTGTATTATTATTTCTGATAATTACATATAAACAAATAAAATTTATTAATTAAGAAGCGAGTGTTTTCAGTTTTTTTTAACTGCTGAATCACTCAAAGAATAAAGGAGAGGCACATGGCAAATACAACTGAAACTTTTGAGTTTAAAACAGAAGTACAACAATTACTTAACTTAATAATCAATTCTTTATATTCTAACAAAGAAATTTTTTTACGAGAATTGATATCAAATGCATCAGATGCCATTGATAAAATTCGTTTTGAATCGCAGAAGAATCCTGAGATCCTCGGGGACGACACAGAATTTAAAATTAAAATTTTTGCGGACAAAGACAATAAATCATTGACAGTGTCAGACAATGGCATCGGCATGACGCGTGATGAGCTTATTGAAAACATTGGAACCATTGCGCATAGTGGTACACAATCATTTCTTAAATTACTTGAAGAAAAAAAAGAGGCTCTAACCCCTGAATTGATCGGTCAATTTGGTGTTGGTTTCTATAGTGCTTTTATGGTGGCAAAAGAAGTGCGAGTACTCACTCGTGCCGCATCATCAGATAAATCCTGGGAATGGATTTCCAAAGGTGATGGGACGTATTCAATATCTGAAGTTGAAAAAGAATCACGCGGTACTGAAGTTACTGTCTTCCTTAAAGAAAAGAAAGAAGAGGATATGGACTTTACGCAAGAGTGGTCTGTTCGATCAATTGTTAAAAGACATTCCGATTTTGTAAGTTATCCCATAACAATGGATGTTGAAAAAGAAATCCCTAAAGATGATGAAGAAACAGACAAAAAGGATGATGATAATAAAGATGCTGAAATACTGGGACCTGATGGCAAACCAGCTGATAAAGAGCCTGAAATACTTGATCAAGATGGGAAACCTATCGAACAGAAACCCAAAACAATTGTTGAAGAAGAAACCCTTAACTCTATGAAAGCCATTTGGGCAAGGTCTAAAAATGAAGTCAAGGATGACGAATATAAAGAATTCTATAAACATCTGACCCATGATCCTAGCGAGCCAATGGAATGGATTCACATGAAAATGGAAGGTGCAACAGAATATGATGCACTTCTTTATATTCCATCTATGCCGCCATTCGATTTGTTTAATCGCGATAAAAAACATGGTGTGGATTTGTATTGCAAGCGTGTATTTATCATGCATGATTGTAAGGAACTGATGCCCGAATATTTGAGATTTGTCAAAGGGGTTGTTGACTCATCAGATCTGGATTTAAATGTTAGCCGCGAAATATTACAGCAAAATCATATTGTTAGAAATATCAAAAAGAATATGGTCAAGAAAGTCCTCGATACACTATCATCTATGGATGATGAAAAATTTCTGAAATTCTATGACAATTTTGGTATTACCCTTAAGGAAGGCGTTCACACTGATTGGGAGAATAAAGATAAGATTGCCGATCTACTCCGCTACAAGACAACAAAATCTCAAGACAAGATGATTTCATTAAAAGAGTATGTGGATCAAATGCCATCTGATCAAAAAGAAATTTACTATCTGACCGGAGAAAAAATTTCCACATTGTTGAATAGTCCGGCAATTGAACAGTTAAAAGAAAAGAATTATGAAGTCTTGATGATGGTGGATTATGTTGATGAATGGGTTGTACAATCACTGACAGAGTATAAAGGCAAAAAACTGAGAAGTGCTGAAAAAGGAGAGCTTGACATTGACAAGATTGATGATGAAAAGAAAAAAGAATATTCTGACCTGTTCGAGTTTATTAAGAAAACTTTAGAGAACAATGTTAAAGATGTGAAACCCTCTGTTCGACTGAAAGATTCTGTCGCCTGTCTTGCAGGCGATGAGTATGACATGAGTTCATATATGGAAAAAATTATGAAATCATCCGGACATGATTTGCCCCATAGCAAGCGAATTTTGGAAATCAATATGGATCATCCAGTTACTGAAAAACTCAATGAAATGTTCCAAGGCGACAAGGATAATGAAATCATAAAGGAATATATTCAAATCATTTTCGACATGGCTGTTATTGGTGAAGGCGGCAAGATTGAAAATCCAGGTCAGTTTATTTCGAAAGTGGGGGCGATGATGGTTTCTACCATGAGATAGTCGCTGGTATCATTGTCTGAAAAATTGAGATGAAACACATACACGAAAAAAACCGGATAAATGATAATTATCCGGTTTTTTTATGAGAAAAATTTTTTTAAAATCAAAATATGTTGATAATTTGTTTTGACAGAAACAAAAAAAGCGGGTTGTCATTTAAGACAACCCGCTTTTTTTGTAAATCGGGGCGAGAGGAGTTGAACCTCCGACCCCTTGAACCCCATTCAAGTGCGCTACCAGACTGCGCTACGCCCCGATAATTGTATAATTTATTACTTAAATTTCTAAAACTATAATATAAGTGGACGTAACATGTCAAGAAATAGTTGAAAAAAAAATTATTTTTTATTGACAAATAATACAAGAAATTGTATCATTCTTTTTTTTTAATGAGGGCCGTTAGCTCAACCAGGCAGAGCAGCTGACTCTTAATCAGAAGGTTATAGGTTCGATTCCTATACGGCCCACTTCGCTTTCCGCTGTTTTTTGCTTGTCTTTTTTTCCTGATGTGTGATTTTTTTATCTAATGCATTTACAACCTTCGTATCTTTTTTTAAGTTTTTAACAAAAGTCCAAATGGGATATTCATTTGAGTGTAACCAAAATTGCCGGTGAATAAAATACGCTTCTCATAAAGTCGGATATTGTTTTTCTTAGCCCTGAAAGGGCAGCAACATACCAGCCCAGGGCAGCGCCCTGGGTAAAAAT
>Ga0272440_1002755_pt1 | contig 13508 bp, 10 predicted proteins | sample SSMMMBAug17_FD_192440 | JGI IMG/M metagenome (GOLD analysis project Ga0272440, IMG submission 192440) | Marine sediment archaeal communities from Little Sippewissett salt marsh, Falmouth, MA, United States - SSM-MMB-Aug17 | ecosystem: Environmental > Aquatic > Marine > Wetlands > Sediment ...
GGCTCTGCCACCTACGAACTGAACAGGCGGCAGAGCCGCCAAGAACACGTTCCCAGGCAGAGCCTGGGAACGATCACCGGAGCGAGTTTGCCTTAGCCTGACGGCTATGGGCGTTGCCCTGGGCTGGTATGTTGCCGCCCTTTCAGGGCTAAGAAAACATAACCGACTTTTTGGGAATGCGCCCCAAGTCAGAAAATTTGGGGTGAAAGTTTAAAACATGTTATGCCAAAGCATATGAGATTATGGATCAAACAATTATATTTATTTTCTTTTAATTTTATGTTAAAAATGCTAATTTTATCAAGCAATACAAAAAATATTTGATTTTGACCATATCAGGATCATTTAATCGCAAAGATACCTGAAATTTCAATGGTTAAAAAAAGAGAGGATTTATGGCTAAGAAAAAAACAACTAAAGCAGCAGCAAAGAAAAAAGCAGCCGCGAAATCCACTGAGGAAAAAAAGAAAACAACGGCCAAAAAAAAATCAACGGCCAAAAAAACTTCAGTGAAAAAGACGTCAACTGCCAAAAAAACGTCTGCCGCGAAAACATCAAAAAAAGCACCAGCTTCAAAGACAAAAAAGTCAGAAAGCGTAACAAAAGCAAAGTTCACATTGAAAGAGCTATTGGAGCGAAAATTTGAACATCCGGATGATATTGTTGTTGAGCCAGCGCCAAAACATCTGACATATGATGCCATCCCTGATGCACCGCCTTTTTTCAATGAGAATGATTCAAAAGAAAAAAAGCGCCTCAAGGACTTGTTGATGCAAACAATTGATATAAAAAATATTCCGCCGCCAAAACCAGAACCTAAAAAAAATGTGCCCATTGCTGAATTGATTCGACAAAAATATGCTGTTTCACCAAAATCATTGTGGAAACCACCCCAAAAAGATATAAATATTCCTGATCCCCCGCCATTTATTGATGCATCCGATTCTGAAAAGCAAGCCAATATTCGTTCATTGCTGTTTCAAAAAATTTCATTGAAAAATATCCAATCTTTGATAGAAGCGACTGAGGATAAAAAATCAGAGCGTACATCAGAAGTAAGAAAAAAAGATAGACCCGCATTGCCTGTTTCAGAATTGCTAAAAAATACCTATCCAGCCTGGCCCCCACAATCTGTTGTTTCAGCTCCTGAAAAAAAACAGGCCAATATTCCTGATCCACCACCTTTTGCAGAAGGATCTCCTGATACAATTAGGCGCATACGTGAATTAATTTTGAAAAAGATTGATTTAACAGACATTCCTGAAACTGTTCCAACAATAACTGAAAAAGAGACTGCAAAAGTGGTAAAAAAAGATAGTTTGGAAACGCTTGAAACTAAGGCACCTGTTATTGAAGAAGCACTACATGAAGAAAAAGAATCCATTCCATCAGAAGCACCAGAAGAGGTCCCTGAAACAGATCAACCGGATGAGCTCATTACTCCAGAATCCGACTATTCAGACTATACATTGGCACCCGATAAAGATACGCAACTCATGTCAAATTCATTAAAGTGTGTATTTGCCGGCATACTTGTGTTATTTATTCTTCTGTATATGGCCAGTTCTTCAAATCATAAAAAGTATTATCTGGTTGATGGAAAATCAGGTGTCGAATTGTGGCAAGGTAGTTTCTCACCCATGGGAAAATCTCATATCATCACATTGATGGGAATGGAAATTCCTGATACTGAACAAGATTTTTATTCAGAATCTGAAATCTATCCTTTGATTTGTGGTTTTTACCTGGATCAAGCCAGTGAAGTATTATCTCAAGATAATATTCCCAACCTTGTACAGGTAAGAGAATATCTGCTATTGGCACATCATTTTGCCACAGAAGAGAATCAGCAAAAGATTCAAAAGCGTTTAAACAGCATTGATTTTATGATGTTTGTTTTGAGAGCAGATATGGCAATACAAAAGGGATCTGAGAATGAACTTGAAAAAGCCAGGGAATACATTGAAGAAGCCAAGGATTTGGCTGAAAAAAACTATCAAAAAGATATGATCAAGAATCGACTTCAAATGATTGATGGCATAAAAGCTGTGAATGAGCCCGATCAAAATGAATTACAGTCAAAAACTGATGATGCGGATGATTCAAAAAAGGATACTCAGACACAAGATAAAGCCGAATCGCATTCATTAGATGAATAATTGGTTTGTTTTTTGAGGGTGATTGACAGTCAGCCAGATTATGTTTGCCAGCGTGGGGCGAAAAGCTCATAGCCGTCAGGCTAAGGCAAACTCGCTCTGGTGCTCGTTCCCAGGCTCTGCCTGGGAACGTGTTCTTGGCGGCTCTTCCGCCTGTTAAATTCGTAGGTGGCAGAGCCACCTCGGAAAACGTTCCCAGGCAGAGCCTGGGAACAAGCACCGGAGCGAGTTTGCGCTTAGCCTGACGGCAATGGCGAAAAGCTCCACGTTTCATATTCTAAAAGGCGGTTGAAAAACCCTCAAACAACATAATAACTGACCTGTCTTTCAACAAAAGTATTCAGGGGTAATTATGGAAAAAGTATATTTAAAAGCATGTGCTTCCTATGATGATCCACAATTTGCTGACAAAATACGCGAAGGTTTTTCGCAAATGGGTTTTGATCTCAAGCAATTTTCAGGTCTGCGTGTGGGACTGAAACCCAATTTGCTGCTTCCCAGTAATCCAGATCGTGCCATCATAACGCATCCCAAATTTTTTGAAACCATTGTTCAAATGATTAAAGAAAACAATGGTATACCAGTATTACTCGAAAATCCTGCCATTCATGGTTTAAATACAGTTTTGAAAAAAACGCCTTATGGTGATTTGGTTGATTCCCTTGATGTTGAAGTACCTGATATGACGCCCACGCAAATGATTCCATTTGACAATGCGTATCGGTATAAAAAGCTAGAAATTTCAAAATCTTTTTTTAATGTTGATATGCTGATCAACTTGCCAAAGTTAAAAACGCATGGGTTGACAATCATTACAGGGGCGTTGAAAAATCTTTTTGGGGTAATTCCGGGCTTGAAAAAATCGCGAATTCATTTAAAAGCACCTTCACGCGATGATTTTTCGAATTTTATGATGGATTTATTTGGCGCGCTCAGTCATGGTTTTGATCCACCCAAGCCAATACTTCATATAATGGATGGCATACTTGGCATGGAAGGAGAAGGTCCTGGATTATCGGGAACACCGCGACAAATCGGTGTGATCATTATGGGCCATGATCCATTGGCAGTGGATTGGACAGTCACGCAAATTGTAGGCATTCCCCCGGAGGACGTGCCAACCCTGAAAGCTGGTTTTGAAAGACCTTTTTGTATATCATCACCTGAAGAAGTTGAAATTGTGGGTGATAATTTAGAATCATTACAATTGTCATCATTTCACGCTTCAAAAAACAGTATATTTTCCAATGCGGTGCGATGGCCATTTACTTCACCACTGTTCAAGCAGCTTTTGGTAGAAAAACCAGTGCCCAATCCTGAAAAATGTACTTTGTGCTATCAATGCAAGCAAATATGTCCTGCAAAAGCAATATCTCGTGCAAAAGAAAACACAAAAATTCCGGTCTATGACTACAATGCCTGTATTCGATGCTTTTGTTGTATGGAAATATGTCCCGAAGCTGCCATTCAATCTCAAAAGGGGTGGTTGCAATGTTTGTTACGATATTAATTTAGAATAGCAACTGTTTCGGAGTTCTGGGATAGGGGATAACATCACGAATATTTTGAACACCGGTAATAAGCATCAATAAACGTTCAAATCCCAAACCAAATCCGCTGTGTGGCACAGAGCCATATTGACGTGATTCAAGGTACCACTGATAATCTTGTACGTAAATATTGTTTTCTTTCATGCGCTTTAACAAGACGTCATGTCTTTCTTCACGCTGACTTCCCCCAATAATTTCACCAATACCGGGTACGAGTATATCCATAGCAGCGACAGTGGCTTCGTCATCATTAACACGCATATAAAAAGGTTTAATTGATATGGGGTAATCAAAAACAATCACTGGTTTTTGAAAATGAACCTCAGTTAAATACCGCTCATGTTCGGCTTGCAGATCATTGCCATGAGAGACTTCAAATGTAAATTTTTTCTTGGTTGATTTCAAAATATCTATTGCTTCCTGGTATGGAAGCCGAATAAAATTATTCTCAATGATCCCGGTGAGGGTTTTCATTAAAGTTTTATCAACAAAACGCGCAAATAAGTTCAAATCCGACTGATTTTTGGTTAAGATTTTTTTAATGATATTTTGGATAAAGGTTTCTGCCAAATCCATCGTTTCATGAAGGTCGTAAAAGGCCATTTCGGGTTCAACCATCCAGAATTCAGCTGCATGACGCCGTGTATTGGAATTTTCAGCGCGAAATGTAGGGCCAAAGGTATAAACATTTCCCAAAGAAAGGGCAAACATTTCTACTGCCAGTTGACCGGAAACTGTCAGATAAGCGTCTTTACCAAAAAAATCTTTTGAAAAATCTGCTTGTAATTTGTCGTTTTTTGAAATATCCATTGTGGTAACCTGAAATAGTTCGCCAGCGCCTTCACAATCTGAAGCTGTTATGATCGGTGTGTGAATGTATTGAAATCCTCGCTCATGAAAAAAGGTATGAATTTGATACGATAACTCAGAGCGAATCCGAAACATAGCACCATACTTATTGGTTCTGGGCCGCAAATGCGCAATTGTTCTTAAGAATTCATCAGAATGACGTTTTTTTTGAAGTGGATAATCATGCGGGCTTTCTCCAAGAATATCGACTTGTTTTGCAATCAATTCCCATTTTTGTCCTTTACCAGGAGATTCTATTAAATCACCGGTTACAGAGATGGAACTGCCTGTTATCAGCTTTTTAATTGCCTGATAATTGGAAAGATAATTTGTTGTTATAACCTGAATATTTTCTAAACAAGAGCCATCGTTGACTTCAATGAATGAAAAATCTTTAGAATCACGTTTTGTCCGAATCCACCCTTTGATAAGAATTTTTTGTTCAGGGGTTGATTTATTCAAACAATCATGTATCTTTGTTAATTTCATTGGATACTCCTTGATATGAGGATTGCTTATAATGATCTAATGAGCAAATAAGCTAAAACAAAATAACACTAAAATGCAAGTATTAATTACTTAAAACAAAAAGGGGTGAATATGCAGCCCAAAAAAATTTTAATTGTTGATGATGAACCCATCAATATTTCGCTACTGGAAGATATTTTAAGAGAAGAACAATATGATATCCGATCTGCGTCAAGTGGTGAAGATGCCCTTAAAATTTTACCAGACTATGAACCTGATCTGGTATTGCTGGATATTCTCATGTCTGGCATCGATGGTTACCAGGTATGTGAACAAATACGTGCCAATGAACAGTTTCGACTGGTAAAAATTATTATGGTATCCGCCATGGCCATGCTGAAAGAACGTTTGAAAGGCTATGATGTCGGTGCAGACGACTACATCACCAAACCCTTTAAAAAAGAAGAACTCCTGGCTAAAATTCGAGTGGTTTTGCGTTTAAAAGAAACAGAGGTCGTCAATGAAAAATACAGATTAAACCTTGAGGCTATTTTTCGAAGTGTAAAAGATGGCATATTAACTGTAGATAATGATAAACGCGTCATTGAGGCCAATGATGCTGTTGCTAAAATCTGTGGTGTTCCCAAAGATCAGATTATCAACACCCCATTTAGTGATTTGTTTTCACATTGTAACAAAGGATGTGAAACTGTTTTGGATGAAACACTGACAACCCAAAATGTGGTTCAGGAATATCGTGTGGAATGTCAACATCAACATAAAGATCGTCAGGTGGTTGTTTTGTCTTCATCGCCATTGAAAGATAAGAATAAAAAAATTATGGGAGCCGTACTTGTTGTCAGAGATACCACTAAAATTCATGACCTTGAGCGTGAATTAATTGAACAGAATTGTTTTCACAATATCATTGGAAAAAGTTCCAAAATGCAAAATGTATATCGACTGCTTGAAAACTTATCCGGTACCAACACAACAATCCTGATCAATGGTGAAAGCGGCACCGGTAAAGAGCTGGTTGCAAAAGCCTTGCATTATAGCAGTGAGCGAGCCCATAAACCATTAATAAAAGTCAATTGTTCCGCTTTGTCTGAAAACTTGCTGGAAAGCGAGCTTTTTGGTCATGTTAAAGGAGCTTTTACAGGTGCGATCAGAAGTCGTATTGGACGTTTTCAAGCGGCGGATGGCGGCACAATTTTTCTGGATGAAATTGGTGATATATCTCCCTTAATCCAGTTAAAGCTATTGCGAGTGCTTCAGGAAAAAGAATTTGAGCGCGTAGGTGATACAGCGACACATAAAGTAGATGTACGTGTACTGACAGCAACAAATAAAGATTTAAAAGAAAAAGTACGTCTGGGTGAATTTCGTGAGGACTTATTTTATCGACTGAAAGTGGTGGAAATTCACTTGCCCCCATTGCGAGATCGACTTGAGGATATTCCATTGCTATTCAGTCATTTTTGTAAGCAATTTAACAAAATATTCAATAAACAGATTGATGGCATGTCAGATGAAGTGGTTCGCATTATGATGGAATATCATTGGCCGGGCAATGTTCGTGAATTGCAACATGCCATAGAACATGCTTTTGTTTTATGTAACGACCGAACAATTGCTGTTGAACACCTGCCTCCTGAATTAAAAATGACCCTTAACCCCCATATTTTCGCGCCTAAGAAAAAGTTTCACAGCGCAACAGAGGAGGCCCAGGCATACCTTGAGGCCTTGAGCAAAACAGGTTGGAATAAAGCCAAAACAGCTCGAATGCTGGGGGTCAGCCGCCCAACACTCTATAAAAAAATGCGGGAATACAAGCTGGAAAAACCTTCTGACAGACTCCATAACGCACAGTAATTTTTCTTGACAAATGCGCATAATTCATCAATAAAGAATACGTGCGAATGGGAGAGAATATAATGAAATATTTGCAAACAAGCTGTTTGTTTATCATATTCACATTAGCCTGTACCTCGCAATTTCATGCAATGAATTGGAAACAGTTGAATCCTTTCAAGGGGCGGGTATGGTCGGTGACTTTTTCACCATCAGGAAAATATTTTGCAACTTCCTCTGCAGAAACCTGCCTGACTATTTTTGATCAAGAATATGATGTTTTGTGGCAAAGCAATAATCTTATTAAAGAAGTGTCTGCCATCGAATTTTCACCAGATGAAAAATATCTTGCCATACCAAAGTTTAAAAATGAAACAGATGTTGGCTTGATTGATTTAGATAATTTTCAGGTATATCATATTCTGTCAGGTCATTCGGACTGGGTTACCTGTATTGATTTTAGTTCTGATGGTTTAAGTGTTGCAACTGGGAGCGATGATGCATCTGTTCGAATATGGAAAAAAATTGGCCAATCTTTTATGCTCCATCAGCAAATTTCAAATCATGGCGCAAGTATTGCCAATCTATGTTTTAGCCAAAACTCAGATTTTTTATCAGTATGTGGAAAAAATATTATCCGCATCTATCATAAAGTGTATAATCAATATCAACCATATCAAAAAATTATCAGTGACGCCCGATTTGTTAATGGCCTGGCGTTTCATCCCAATAATAAAATCCTGACTGTTGGAACATATCGTGGATCGGTTCTTGTGTATCGGAACAATGGTAAGCAATTTGAATTACACCAACGATTAAAAGATCATACCAAAATGGTCCACAGCATTGATTTTACTTCTGATGGTCAATATATGGCCACAGGAAGCTGGGATTCGCAAATTTGTATTTGGAAACACTTAAAAACAAAGTTTTCAAAAATGGGCGAACTTCAGGCCCATAAGAAACAAGTGTATGATATTGCATTTCATCCTGATGGCCATCATCTGGCTTCTGGAAGTGAGGACAATACAGTTTTGATATGGCAAATATTTTTTAAGTGAAATACAAAAAAGTAGTAGCAACCATATACAGTTGCCGCTACACAAAGGAGTGAAAATGTCAAAACATGTCGTAATAATTGGTGCCGTTGCCCTGGGTCCCAAAGCGGCCTGTCGGATAAAACGACTTGATCCCAATATACAAATAACCATGCTTGATCGAGACAACTACATTTCATATGGTGGATGTGGTATCCCCTATTATGTCGGAGGGGATGTAGCAGAGCTTGAGGGTCTTTGCTCGACCAGTGCGCATGTTGTTAGAGATAATAAATACTTTGAACGTGTAAAAGGTATTTCTGTTAGGACCCAAACTGAAGCGCTTGTCATTGATCGTCCCAATAAAGCAATTCGTATCAGAGATTTAGTGAAACAAACTGAAGATAAAATGAACTATGATCAATTGGTTTTAGGTCTGGGTGCAAGTCCGATTATTCCAGATATCCCAGGAATTGATTTACCGGGTGTAACAGCAGTAACCAATTTACATCAGGCTGAAAAAGTCAAAACAATGGTTTCAAAAGGTAAGGTTGAACGTGCGGTAATCATTGGTGGTGGGGCCATTGGTATTGAAATGGCTGAGGCGCTGACAGATCTATGGGGGGTTGAAACAACCCTGGTTGAAATGTTGGATCAATTATTGCCAACATCCTTTGGCAAAGATATGTCCAGGGTTATTGAGACGCATATGAAAGAAAATGGTGTTGATTTGCGGCTCAATGAAGGTGTGACCAAAATAGTCGGCAATATGGAACAGGGGGTAGAGGGCGTTGAAACCAATAAATCAACCATTCCATGCGATCTTGTCATTATGGCTGTTGGTGTTCGTCCAAATACCAATATTGCCAAATCTGCCGGTTTACCGGTAGGACGTTTTGGCGGCCTGATTGTGGATAATTGCCTCAGAACCATTGATCCAGATATTTATGCGGGGGGTGATTGTATTGAGATGACCAACTTGATTACTGGCCACTCTCATCCATTACCATTGGGCTCCCTGGCCAATCGTCATGGTCGGATCATTGGAACCAACATTGCTGGCGGATGTGAGCAATTCAAAGGTTCAGTGGGCAGCTTTTGCTTAAAAGTATTTGAAATGGGAATTGCGCGTGCGGGTATTACTGCAAAGCAAGCCAGACAGGCAGGTTTTGATCCGGTTCATACTGTCGTCATTCAAGGAGATCGGGCCCATTTTTATCCTTCAATGGAATTGATGGCCATCAAGCTCATTGCAGATCGTCGGACGCGTCAAGTATTGGGAATTGAGGCTGCGGGTAAAGGCGGTGATGCTGTCAAATCCAGAGTGGATGCAGTGGCGGCGATATTACCTTATAAACCACTTGTCAGTGATATTTCCAATCTTGAAGTTACCTATGCGCCGCCATTTGCATCTGCAATGGATATCATTAATGCTGCTGGCAACAGCCTGGAAAATATTCTTGAGGGAAGACAACAGCCGATAGATACATTGGAATTTCTTGAAAATTTTGAAAAAGGCAATGTGCGTGTCCTTGATGTCAGAAGCCCTGTTCAATCTGGCCCATTTGTTAAGAAATATGGCGACCAGTGGATCAACATTGATCAGATGGATTTAAAGGAAAAACTATCTGAAGTGCCACAGGATGAAGAATTAATGCTGGTGTGTGGGTCTGGTGCACGTTCCTATGAAGCACAGTTAATGTTACAAAATGAGGGCATTCATCCCAACACTCGAAATATCCAGGGCGGCATTGGGATGATTAAATTTAGTGATCCTGATTTTTTGCCGCAGGAGTAAAGGCCAGACGAATCATGTAAACAATAACAGCAATGCCTGCAATGAGTGCAATGATAAAAAACAAAAAGGGCGAATATTGTTTCAATACTGGTAAGTCCTGAACTCGAAAGTGTGGCGCCAGGAAGGCATTGCGAACCAAATGACGCATCAAAACCATAATCACAGTCACTGGAATGATTAAAAAGGTTGTCATCCATACATTATGTTTTACACCACTCACAAGCATCAGAATAATTAATGGAATGGCCAGCAGAAAAATTGTTGTTCCAAATATATGATTTCCCATAAATAACTGGCGAACATTGTCAGGCAAAGATAAAAAATACCAGACGCCAATAATCATTTGAACCAGACTGGCGCCAATAAAAAAACCCAGGCCTGTTTGAATGTCATCATCCCATTGACTGATTTGCGCGGAATCATTGGATGCAGATTTGTCTTTTTGAACCTGCCGATACAATGCAATGGCAAGACCGCCCAGCGCAATTGAAGCCGTTACAAAATGAAAATATCTCGGCAGGAGAGTTTTTTCTGAGAGGTTTAGCCATAATCCCCCTGTATGTTTGAAATAAATGTGCCATTTTTCAGGTGCAAGCATCAGGGTCATGTTATTGGTAAAGATAAACGCAATCCATAAAAGACCAATGACTGTGGCCCCTATAAAAAAAACACCTTTTTGCGCGAGAACACTATATTTAAAATCATAGATATAGGCACTGTAATATGCCAGAATCAAAACGCCAACAACTGATAACCAGTAGACAGCCATCAATATGGAACTGGTATACATGAAATGTCCATAAAGCACTTGTAAAAAAAGCAGCGGTGCCACACCAAAATTAATGGTAAATGCAATGGTAAAGGGTAAGTGTGAGGCAATGGTATGGGATAAATGGCTTGAAAGCTGTTTTTGATTAAAATGACGAATCAATGCAATAATTCCAGTCCCTAGCATAACATTCATCATCCAAATATGAATGATAAAGGTGACGATTAACAAAACAGTAAAAATGCTCCAATCGACCTGAATCGGTGATGTAGTTGGAATGATAATATCTGGATTCATAATATTTCTCCTGTTTTTTAATTATTCACATATGTTTTTCAATGGCGATTGATCTATTAAAGCACGCCATTGATCCAGAGTCAAGTATGTCAAAGCAAGTGAACAGGCAGCTTCAGTCAGAATAGCCTGTTTTTCTTTCATTTCTTGAATAGTGGTTTCAAATTGGGCTTTTTTTTCTGATACCAGTTGAAGCTGCGCTTGTGCATCCAGGGCCAGTTGTTCCGCTGCGGCCATTTTTATTTCTGCCTGTTTTGATTGTGCTTCAAGCTCCAAAGTTTGAACCTTTATAGCTGAGACCTGTTCTTGATAATGTTGCTCAAATTCATGGGTCTGTTCTTTTAATACAGCAAGTTTTGATTTTGCCTTTGCAAGGAGCGTTTCAGATTCTTTGCGTTTTTTTTCTGCAAATTGCATTTGTCGTTCTGCTCGCCATTGAATGTCCTGCGCCTGTTGCATTTTCTGGTTTGCAGATTCAATTTGTTGTGTAGCAGATGCTGATTTATTCAAGGCTTCCTGCCATTTTTGTTCACTTTCATGATACTTTTTTTGCAAAACAGTAAGGCTTTGTTTCGTGTGAGATAATATCTCTTGAGTTTCTTTCAGTGTTTGTGTTACATGCGCTTTTTGGGCAGCCAATTGATGTATGGATCTTTTCATATCAAGCATATATAGGCTGGCAAACATCATTCCTGCAATAAAAACAAATACCAATATACATCTCAGAATAAAGGCAAAACGTTTTTTTGTAGCGCCAGGTTTATTTTTTGCAGCACTATTTTGAATATATCTTTTTTCGGAAAATTCAATTTGTTCGGAACAATCTTCAAGCCATTGTAATGAATCTACTAACAATTCATTGGAAAGGAGATCCTCAGATTTCTGTCCATTTTTCTCCCAATACCACAATTTTGACTGTAAACGTTTGCGCCATAATCGAAAGTCTCGGTTATCCTGAATCCATCCATGGAGTCGTCCCCACTCTTTAAATAAAATGTCGTGAACAACTTCAATGTGCTGAATTTCATTATTCTGATTTCGTTCAGCAATAAGCAGTCCTTTTTCAACAAATAGACTGATTAAAGGCCAATTGCGACTGATCATTTCATTTCTGTTGATCATACATCGAACATCTTCAGTGCCTTCACCTGGACAGACCAGACGAATAAATATTTCTCTGGACCTTATTTTATCTTTTTTGGTCAGGCCTTCATATATTGCTTCAGCATAATTGGCCAATGACAGTTCAGTGGCGCCCATTTCTTCGAAACCGCGAATGGTTAATGCAGATTCATGTTCTTTATCCCACAGACATTTCAAAGAAAACGAAATAAGGGGTAAAGGAATATTGGTGGGAATGCAAGTCTTAAGGATGTAATCTGAAAGCCCGGGTTCTAAGACTGTGTTTCTTTTTTGTGCAGGCAACTCAATGGCTTCACGTAATTCATCAGAAGACATGGGGCCCAGCTTATGGTCTGCATTGGACAGATAACCTGACATTCGCCGATGGGAAATAATTTGTCCCAAAAAATCGGCACGTAATGAGATAAGGACTTGAAAAATTGGATTACCGAATTCCTTTGAGAGATGAACTGCATTCAGGATTAGCTCTAAAAACAGATCTTTTTCTTCAGTAAGGGGGCAGAGGGCATAGAGTTCTTCAAATTGATCAATGATAAGTAACAGGCGTGTGTTGGGGGCACATTTTTCAATTATTTCTTTGGTGACATCAAATAATGACACATTTTTTGTGCGGAAACCATCAGCCAGTTGTTTGGTTTCTTTGGCCTGATCAAAGGGATTGAGATCATGAGCAAGAAAGGGAATTAATGCTTTTGACAGTTCATAAAATGGACTTTCTTTGGTGCGTAAGTTTACAATTTGCCAGATCGTTTCTTTGCGAAGTTTTGGAATAAGGCCCCCGAAAATAAGAGATGTTTTTCCGGAGCCTGATGCACCAGTGAGGGCAACAAAAGACTTTTGTTGCAGATCATCATAAATGGCCTGTATCCATTTGGTTCTGCCACAGAAAATATCCGCATCGTGATCTGTGTATGGAACCAGCCCTTTGTATGGGCAAGCCTCTTGCGTTGCACTTTGTGTTGGCATTTGACTCATGCGATAAGGTCAAGTTGTGAACCGACCATTTCATCAATTGTTTTTATTGTATTTGCCTGGGCAGTAGCATTTGAAGTTAGCTTAATTTGATCCACCATTTCTTTTGCCAGATTCGCATTTTTTTGATTGTCAGACAAATGAGCATTGATTTTTGACATCAATGAACCCGCTTGATAAAGGGCCTTTGCATTTGATGCATAAAAAGACATATCAGACCTCATACCTGAAAGCATTATTCAATGAAAGATGACAGCGGCATTGTCATCCATTCATTTTTTTCATTTGATTTTGTTTTGTTGCGTAAAAAATGTATTTTACCCTAAATTATCAAAATTGCAAGGATAATATTAAACGTATGTATAAGTTGGGGGAATACCACAAAAAAATGTATCCATTTTTTATTAGAATCAGAAATTACCTAGATATATCAACAGGGACGTATGTGGCTAAAGCCCATTACCGTCAGGTTAAGCAAACCCTCAGGGAGCCTGCTAAGAAACATCAAAATAACAGAGTCATATCAGCAGGTTGCAACGACACAAAAATGTGTCCGACTGTATGTTTTTGTTCTTCATGATTGTTCTTTTTCATTTTTGCTAAATTTTTCCATTGCAT
>Ga0272440_1002756_pt1 | contig 13507 bp, 5 predicted proteins | sample SSMMMBAug17_FD_192440 | JGI IMG/M metagenome (GOLD analysis project Ga0272440, IMG submission 192440) | Marine sediment archaeal communities from Little Sippewissett salt marsh, Falmouth, MA, United States - SSM-MMB-Aug17 | ecosystem: Environmental > Aquatic > Marine > Wetlands > Sediment ...
CTATCCTCAAAATATAATGAACAAAAAGTGGTCATTTTATCAATTATTGAAAAATTGTTAAAATGACCACTCATTTAAATATTTGGATATATATTTTAGTTTAAAGCCCAATCAAAAGGGCAGTTTTGTAAAGAATATAAAAAACATTTGAAATGGAGACACAATAATGGAACAACCCAATGTGAATATACCACAAGCCATTACTGCTTATCAAAAGAATCCTTCTCAAAATGTTCACTTATTACGTGATAGTTTGTTCAAGGAAATATGGGAAATACTCTCCAGAAAACGGCACGGTTCTTTTTACAGACATTCATATAACTATCGCTTTATATATACTAAAAATGATGATCTTTTCCCATCAAGAATCATTGCCAGTAATCATAGAGAAGAACCCTTTGGCAGCGCAGTATGTGTTTTCTTTGATCGCCTGATCAAACACATTGAAAAGGGAAACCAAAAATATCTCGAAAAATTGATATCAGAAGAACGAAACCATTTTATCCGAAACAAATTTTATGAAGTCATTCATAATCACGTTTTTAAGAACAATCGACAGTTAAAAGAAAAAAATATGTCGGATTTAACAACAGATGATCAAGACAAAACCCCACTAATGGATCCCCCCAGCAATGAAATATCCCATGAAGAAAAACATATGGCAATAGATGCTCAAAAAGAAGCGTTTTTCTGGATTCCTGGAACCCCCTATTTTGATGAAACGTCTACAGTAAAACAATCCGTGTATATTGCGTTTTTTTATATGTGGTTACGAATGATCTCCGGTGCAAACAAATCAGAGATTGCAAATGAAGTTAACGTGAATCCGTCAAGTGTAACACGATGGCGGCCTCAAAGTTCTCTTCAGCGTCCTTTTAAAACAATTCTTGCAGTTTGTCCTGTTTACTGGAATAAAGAGTCGCGCAAACAAGCCGGCCTGTTTGATCAAAAAATCCGATGTTATAATGGTGCATATCAATCAGATTATGTACCTGTTGAAAATAGAAAAAAAATTCTTTGGGAAATATATGAAAAGATCTTGATGAACCATGAATTAATAGACCATTTATCTTTAAAGTCTAAACACCAAACCAAACCAAAAACAATCGATCGGGATAACTATTCTTTTGAAATAGCTGCAGATGATGAACTTCGCAACACCCAAAAAAAAGAATTGGTTATCCATATAACATCTTTTAAGGTGCATCATGAAAATGAAAATACCCATTCAGATTGACCTTGAAAACCTGACAATGAAACATGATCAGGTTTACCTTCAATACAATAATCAAAAATATGAATTGGTTTTACCAGATTTGGAAGAACTCAGAAGAAACCGGTATTCTCTCAAACTGATTCATTATTTATTGACATCTAAATACGCAGGTGTCAGTCACCTTCACATAGAACAAAATATATGCAAAGTTAACATGGCTACACCATTCAACCATGTAGATATCTTGCATGATCCTGAACCAAATCATACATTTAGTATACTACCTTTTTCATCCTTAGCATCAGTGCAATGGCATTTACTGGCACATGGTATAGCGGATTTTTGGCTCTACAATCGTCCCACATTGCTGCAAAACAGTGAAGAAGAAAACAGTCAAATATGGAAAACTTTTCAAGAACAAGTTGGATGTGCGCGATGGGCAGATATTGATTTTTGCAATGTATCAAAAAATAAGGCCAGATCAGAATGGAAAAAACGACGAAGCAAATACAAGCATGGTTGCGATCAATGCATCAAAGACCAGGGCATGGATCAGTTTATCAAGTGCTGCCTCTTTTTGGAGCGCTATCGTTATGAATACCTGAATAAAATTCACCACTGGATTATTGATACAATAAAAGATCAATCAATGCTGTATGGTTACCAACAACACAAAAAGCCTGATCAGTTTATTCCAAACAGAAGGCATATCCATTGTAAAAAAAATACACGTGCATCAAATGACATTTATGCATATGTGATTGATCGAAATGACACGATCTACTGTGTTTATCTGATCATTTTCGAACAAAAGGATCGCATCAATTATCAGATTAAAACCTGCTATGGTCTGAAAAACTGTCACTCGAAAGATCGCGCTCTTCGCCGAATATTTGACCATCCAAGAAACAAGAAAGTACATGTGGACTATTATTGTCATGAACAAAACTGGGGATAACAATAAAAAAAGAAATAAGGAATAAAAATCATGGCACATCAAGAAATAAATCAATATATTCATCGTTTATATCAGGATCATATCAACAAAAAAATAAAACCTTATGCTTCTGCCATTAAACAGTATTGCCAGTTTATTCAGGAAGATTTACAAGATAGTATAGAATATCTTTTCAGTATTTTAATGGATACAGGATATCTGTGTTTTAAAGGATTTGACTTGCCTGATTCAATATATGAAACAGTTACAAAAACCTTTGGTTTATTGGTCGATATGCCAAAGGATATGGATATGACATCACACATAGATATTACAGATCTGGATGTATATGATGAGTCCTTTCAAGAATTTCAAAATATTCCGACACCTGATATGCGTGCATCATTAAAGCAGGAACAGGACTGGGAAGATCTTTTCTGGCAATTTGAAGATCAGGCGTTAGAGATTGTCAATACAGGTTTGAAAATTGAGGCAATAAAAAAAGGTTATGATATTTATTCCTCTGTATTGAGTCAAACATCAAATTTTGATCAGATATGGAAAAGTTTTAATAACATTGCAGATGGTTATATCACTCAATTAAAAAGCCGATATAAATCTTTATATCCCTTTAGCCAGGCGATTAAAGAAATGGTTGATCATTATCCATATCTTCCTGATTGCTCCCTGAAACAAATCATTCAAGATATTATCAACTATCGAGAAACCTATCCTTTGGAACAAAAATATCGCAATGTTTATTCAGCGGAAATATCAGATGAGATATATTTACAAATAAAAGATCGATTTCCAACCCATATACCGGCATCATGGGTGGTGCTATACAAACATGCACTGGCAGAAGAAACATTAAAAAAATTTATTTTCAACTCCTTGTCCCATCTGATTTCACCGGATGAGTTTCATATAAAATCCAGTCTCAACACAGACTTTGAACATCAACAATCAGTTCTTCAAGTGCAGAACAAAAATTTTAGTGTCCATATATTGGATAACAGGCATGTGGGAGGATGGGGGATTCAGAAAGACCATTTCAATCGATTCTTCCAAGATTCAAATGATTACCTGGGTGCACTTTGTTGCTCTATGCGAGAATATCCCAATGACAATGTTTTAATTCGTTTTGAAAATTTTCTGCCAAAAAATCAATTTGCCGCATGGGTCAATAATAAAAAAGAACGCTTTGAGGGATATATCAAACTGCCTTTTTCAGATGTTTATGCAAATGACCAACGACAGCAATTCATTGAAATGGTTAAAAATCTCCTGATCGTTACTTATACAATTCATTTGAATGAAGTTCTTTCAGATGCGAAACAACCCGAAAGTCAGCACATCTTATTTCAAAAACAGATTGCATGCATTTCCATATTAGCCATTTACCTGAAATCGCGAATAAGCAAAGGAAAACAAGGCGAAAAAGATCCACCTGATTATACTGTCCTTTATGTCCCAGAGGATTTTCAGGGTGTAAAAACGTATAACTTCTTAAAACCAAAAAACTTGAAACAGCTCAAGCGTTACATGAAGTCTCAAATAAATTGGAAATATTTCCTCATTTTTTTAGATCACAATGGGCAAGCAATCAGTAAAAAAGTTCAGCCCAGCAATATTGATCTTATTAGAGGAATAAATGCGACAATACCACCTGAAACGTGCATTGCTTTTTTATGTGTTGGTCCTGGAAACCAGATTGATAACATCGTAGACAATCAAAGCCCAGCAGAACAGCCTGAAGGGGTTGATCAACAAGTATTCTGGGTTATTTATGGCCCCAACCATTAAACTTTTCGGAGTAAACATATGAATAAAAATACAAACAATTACGATACCTTCAAATCAATAATTTTTGAAGCCGACAAAATTGTTGATGTCCGAAAACGTTCGCAAAACATATCAGCGCAATGTGTATCATTATATAAAAATCCTGAAAATATTATCGATGAAAAAGAAAAAATCCAATTTGGCGTTTTTCTTAAAGTACTGAATAATGAAACTGTAGAGTATCCTCTTTTGTTTTTTTCAGTTGCCCAAAAAAAATCCCTTTGCAACAAACTTCATTATAATCAAAACAATATCGCAAAAGAGCTGGCAAAGTTTGAATACGAACGTGCGCAAAAGTTAATCGACTACGCAAAATCTTCACAGATAAAAAAATATACTGACAGACACCGGTTAGTGGAAAGAGCTATGATGTGCATGATTCCCTATGCCCAGGATAAAGAACAATGGATAGACAATGAAATCCCCACTACCAAACTTTTTGATTTTATTGCAAGCTGTTATTTGTTACGTTCAAGATTGGCGCTGCAAAAAGGTTCAACCATTCCTGAAAAAAAACTCGAGGCAATCAAAAAAGCCCTGGAATGGTCTGACAAAGGAAATGACCCCAACTTAAATATCGAAATTGTTCTGGAAAAGAACCGATGGGATACCCATACAGATCAAAAATGGTTAATGGATCGTATTCAAAGTTATCTTGGTCAAACGAAAATAACCTTTACCTTACCCATACACTGGACAGTTTGTAATACAGCGCGGTTATTGGGAATAGATTTTCATTCAAATATTGATGAACAAATGTTGCAGCACCCTTTTAATATCGTTCAGGATGAAAGCCATTACTATCCATTATATCAGGCTGAAGCCGCATTTCGATTAAAAAACAAGAAGGTGTTTTATGATAAAATTTCTTTTGCAGTCAAACATTTGCATGAACATTTGGGTAACCCTTTGTGGCAAGATATCCTGTCATTGATCAAAAAAGCGTCTCAAGATGACCTATTTACAGATGCCTGGGAAGAAGCTGCCATTCATGCATGGCGCAAATGCAAAATAGCAGAATCCAAACTCAAGCTAAGTATTCAGGTGCGATGGTATTGGTCGAAATCCAAAGAACTTTATGACCTGGCTTTCCTTGCAGCCATTCAATTGAAAAAGCCAAAGCTTGCCCTCACTATTGCGGATTCTCAAAAAAACAGACCAACAATCAAATTTCAACATATTGAAAAGCATTTTACTGATGAAAAAGATTTAGAAGTAATTCACAAATATCTTGAAGCAGATGCCTTGTTTGCCACATATAACTTTTCAGCGGGCATGGAGCAATTAAAAAAAATGCTGCCTTTGGATAGGAAACAAAAATATCGATCACTACTCAACATCCCAAAAAATCTAGCTGCTGTCCATTTTTATGTGATCAACTATGACTGCGCGTATGCCATTATCGTTCAAAATAAGCAAATCGAATGCATGAATATTCCTATAGAAGAAGCATGGGATACATTTCAAGTATGGGATCATGATCGCAAAAATATGGACTTCAATTCCGCAAAAAATACCCTGGAAAAACTATGTATCGCTTGTGGTAATATGTTATCCCCAATAATTGAAAAAATTAACCACGATCATATTCTATTTATTCCACATGGTTTTCTACATCTTTCCCCACTGCATGCCGCAAAAATCAATGATACTTATTTGTTCGAGACGCATCAGTGCTTCTTTTTACCCTCATGGTCTATTGCACCAATTAACACGACACAATTAACTGAGAAACATCGGAACGTTTTTATCAGCAATTACAAAAAAGATCTTGTCATTGAGGAATTAGTGAATCAGCAATGGGATAATGAAAAAACAAAAAAGAATACGCCTACAGAAGCACTTGAAATAATAAACACCAACCAACCCTTGGGCTTGCTTGTTTTATTCTGTCATGGTGAAGGAGAATATGTGAATCCATATCAATCAAGACTTCTTCTGGCAAATGAACCTTTGACCCATCATGAAATTATTCAAAAATTGAAAGAGCGTTCCCTTACTGGAACAAAGGTCATGCTCACTGCTTGTGAAACAGACCTGGTCAATCGAAAATTTGATATTGTGGATGAACATTTGTCTCTAAGCAATGCCTTTTTGAGAAAAGGCGCCAGTGAAATATTGGGAACTTTGTTTGAATGCACTGATACCATGTCAGTAGAATTAGTGAATAAAGTTAGAACAAATTCAGATTCAGCAATTTCCCTTTGCGAAATTCTTCACGAACAACAAAAACAATGGTTAGAAAATGGGCGATCTATTATTGACATTTGTGCCTATCGGATAACAGGTTTAAAATAATAAAGGACAAAACGATGACACAATTAAACATTCGTATTAAAGTATTGTCTCCTTTTCGGGTAATCCCCTGGGTAGAAAAAGGGGATAAACGTAAGCGTGATCGAAATTATATTCGTGGCGGTTCATTTGCACAATGGCATCGCAACGCCGATCACACTGGGCGACCCTATCTAACAGGCACCTTATTACGATCTGCTTTGTTTTCTGAAATTTCAGAATTACTTGCCAGGTTTGATCCTTTTGGTTGCTGTAATTACGTGGATCACACAAATGAAAATATTTCAGAGCCCGAATTTATTAAAGTCAATTCTGTATTTTCACATCATAGTGATGACATCCGCCTGGAAAACCAGCCTTGTAAGGAATGCCCGCTATGTCATTTACTGGGACGATCAGATACTGTCCGACGAAAGAAAAAGATTGATCCCAATAATCCAGATAATACTGATCATTGGACAGTCCATTTTTCCAATCTAAGAGAAAGTAAACAACAAAAGCTCAGATTTGAACAAATCGCAAGAAAACGTATTATCAATCGAGTGGATCCATATAGTGGAAAGGCCAAAGACTATATGTATATCTGGGAAATTGATCACAACCATTGCAGTACATTTGAAGGCAGCATCACACTCAACTTGAACAAGCTTTCAAGCCAGCAGGCAGAAAATGTCCAATTACTGATTTGTGCCGGATTATCATGTGTCAATATTCTGGCAGGAGCGACCTGTAGGGTTACAGTAACCAATGTAAACAGTCGTGATATCATTTGCCGGTTCTTTCAAAATCAGATAGAACTCCCAAATTTTCCCGCCACCACCAATCCTCATGATAGTTCAGAACCAATTGAGATGAAACTGGATTCAGTGGCATCATCCATTGAAGACATTCTTGTAAAAAAACAATACGAACCGCACCTACGCCGCATGGCAGATACAATCAGAGATCTCAGAAGATTTGAATCTCATGTCATTGATCAATTACCATCAAAAAAAACAGATGGTCGGGAATCACTATGGGATTTATCTCTTAATAAACAATCACCCAGCATACGACAACACTTGAAAGACGCATTCAAACAAAATCATGAAAAAGCAAACTGGCGCCAATTTTGTGAGACAACAGGACACTTGCTCTACTTAAAATACAAAAAACGAGAAAAAGAAAATCAGACCGAATACTTTCGCTTGCTGGGTGAAACAGAACTATTTGGGCGGCCCATGAAAAAAATTAATGTCAAGAATGATTTACAGCCGAAAAATAAAAAAGCGCAACCCAATAAGTACTTTTTCCTTGCTGGTCAACTCACTGCAAAAACGCCATTTTTCTTCGGCATTGAAAGCAACCAGGATCAACAGACCAGCGCAAAAATCCTTTTGACATCATCCGGGAATTTCAGACTACCTCGCTCAGTCATTCGCGGTGTATTGCGAAGAGACTTGAGACAGATAATTGGCGATGGCTGTCTTGCTGAGGTGGGTGGAAAACCTTGCGATTGTAAAATTTGCCGATTCATGCGATGTATTATTGTTGAAGATGCCATCTCTGAATGCAAGGTTCCTCCTGCCATTCGATATCGTATTCGTTTGAATCCCCATACCCAAACAGTTGAAACCGGGGCATTATTTGATATGGAAACAGGTTATCAGGGAGTTTCATTTCCTTTTCGTTTTCATTTACGTTTTGCAGAAAATGACATCCCTGAAGCAATACTTAATTTATTGCATTGCTGGAAAAACGAAGAAGCAGTGTTTGGCGGTGACACCGGCGTAGGAATGGGAAGGTTCCAATTGGTTGATTATTTAGCGTTTTACCTTGATTTGTCTATAATTCAAGATATGGCGGTCTACATGATGGCACATGGATTTAAAGGGATTTCCGATATTGAGGAAACCATGTCCGATTGTGCTGATTACTTAATAGATCTTGATGATAAATTTGACGACCTTGATGACAATGACTTTGTTCCCCTATTATGGGAAAAAATAACCTATCAATTAGAAATTGGATCACCATTAATGTCAAGGGACACCATTGGCGCTTTGCAGGATCATACCAAAGACAATGCAGATGCGATCATGATTCAAAAAAAGATATTGGAAATCAAGGATAATGCGTATCAAAATAAAAATGTCTTTTTTATCAAAGGCGAAAGTCTTCGCGGACTTTGCCGCTTTATTCTGGCCAAAGAGGATCCAATATCTGAAAGTATATGTGAACTGGATCACGAAGACTGCAACTGTATGCAATGTCGATTGTTCGGAAGTACACATCAACAGGGTAAATTACGATTTGAAGATGCACAAATTCAAAAAGGTTTGGAAAAGAAAGTAGATCATGTGGCCATTGATCGATTTACTGGTGGTGGCGTAGATCAGATGAAATTTGATGAATATCCCCTTGCTGGCACCCCAGAACAGACAATCAAGCTTAATGGACAAATCTGGGTTCACAGACACATAGATGATATTGAAAAACGATCGCTGAAATTGATCCTGGAAAACTTCCAACAAAGAATACCAACTATTGGTGGGTTATCAGCCATTGGATATGGCAAGATTCAATCTTTTACCCTTTCACAAAAACCAGGCTGGCTCAAGTTAACACCCGAATCTGAAGTGACACCGCCAATCAAATGTTCGGGGCGATTCACAGATTTTCCTCAGGTGCAAACTGATTTAAAGCCAGACCATATTTATTATCCACATTACTTTATCTGTCCGCCCAAAAAAGATGTCAAAAGAATTTTTGCAACTGAAATGGTATCCCATACACGAAAAAAAGATCATAATGGAAACAACCTTTTCAGTGGAACAATCCATTGTACATTAACGACCAAAGGCCCGATTTTTATAGCTGATACAGAAAATGAAAACTATTTCAATTTACAGGAAATGCATAAAAAGCACATAAATCTTGGTTTTTTTAGAATCAATGGCGTTCCGGTTTTGCCGGGTTCTTCCATTCGGGGGATGGTTTCATCCGTTTTTGAAACATTAACCCACTCCTGCTTTCGTGTGTTTGATTCTAAAAAATATCTGACCCGACGGATTATTCCAGAAGGTCAAAAGGAAGAATCTGATTACAAGCCTGGCCGTGTTATATTCAAGAACAATCAATGGTATATGCAAGCCATGGAAGAAGTTAGACTCCCACTCTATGATAACCCATCACTTAATTTTGAGGATAAGCAATTAAAATCGAATCTGAAAGAAAAGTATAAAAATGACAAGCATTACCCTTCTAAATTAAAATCCACCATAGAATTCAATAAAACAATTTCAGAAGCAGCCAAAAAAAATCGCGCTTTTCTGAAAAAGCTGAGTAAATCAAGCAAAAATCAATTAAAACAAATTTTTAAAGGAGAAAAAGCAGTACCTTTTTTTGATACAAATGTTGATAAAAATCCACATTCAAAATATGCCATTTTGACTCCTCCCGGCCAAAAAGGATATGTGAAAAAAGGATATCTTAAAATCAGTGGTCCGGATATGGTCAATGTGAGTAAAAATCCAGAAACCAGTAAGACCTTTGATGAAAAATGGGAAAATAAAACGATTGTAGACGTGATGGTGGAAGATTTGGAAAATATGCCTGTTCACAATGACCTGGAAATCAGAGCAAGTCAAAAGAAAGATTATATTCGTCCTGTATTAGCCTGTGTGAAAGGTTCTGTTGAATATCGCATGCATAAACGTTTTGAAAGAATTTTTATTCCCATAAATGATGAAAAAGAAATATATGTACCCCAAAAAATAGTCAACCAGTATAATGACATTATCACTGACAATAAAAACAACACGGAAAGTATCCCAAAAATTTTCCAAAGTAATGTCGGCCCCCTGTCTGATGGAGATCTGGTATATTTTTATAAGGATAGCGCAAATATCATTCAAGAGATTATTCCAGTCAGAATATCTCGTGAAACCGATGGCAAACCTATGGGTAAGCGACTTCCTGAAGGAAAAGATAATAAGCCAAATGAATCATTACTCGCCTGTACATTTGAATGTATTGAAGATTGTGAAAATTGTCCCAATCATTGCGACTCAGTCAGTGATTATTTTAAACCGCATCCCAAAGGACTTTGTCCTGCCTGCCATATTTTTGGCACCGCATTTTACAAAAGCCGTGTCAGCTTTGGCATGGCAGCTCCCAACAAAGATATTAAATGGTATATAGGGAAGCTAGCAGAAAAAGGCGGCCCATTGACATTGCCACTACTGGAGCGACCACGTCCAACATGGTCCATGCCAAAGAAAGACTCAAAGATTCCAGGTCGAAAATTTTATGTACATCATCCACATTCTGTGGAAAATATTAAGAATAAGCAGCCAGGAAAGAACCTAGAAGATGAAATCAAAATAACTGAAAACAATCGGACAATCGAACCGCTAGCCGAAGGCAATACGTTTACCTTTGAAATCAAGTTTAATCACTTGAGAGACTGGGAACTTGGTTTGTTGATATATGCTTTAGAACTGGAAGATCAACTTGGGCACAAATTGGGTATGGGTAAAGCATTGGGCTTTGGTAGTGTCCAAATATCAGTTGAGAACCTATCCTATAATTCTCAAAACCAAAATGTTTCTAACAAGCAGGATTTAATAAAAAAAGGCTTTCAGGAACTAAACAATCAAACTGATGACTACCTCAATGAACTAAGAAAGATACTATGGTTAGATATTCATAATCAATCACTGGTGAAATACCCCGAGCTTGAAACTCCAAAAAATGAAGAAATACCCGGGTATATAAAACTGAAAGAAGAAAATTACAACCAGAGTGCGATACTAACAAAACCATGGGAAAAATGGTGGCCCAAACCGAAACAAAAATAAGAGGGCATAACAGGCTATTGATTGCTTATTTCGTCTCCCGCCCTTGGACGAAGCATATACTTCATTCATTATTGAAGTATCCGAAAATGGATATATGGAAAACATTATTGTCTGTCCGGGTGTTTGGTGGCGTCACCTAGAAATAATGGTTTATGAACTACCGATGAAATCCCACATGATCTTCATCACACTGATTGAGATGTACCAGACATTACGAATCAGGGCAAACCTCAGATGATCATCAATCTTGTTGGACAAATCATTGATTTATTGTAATGTCCCCCATATTTAAATTCATTTATTAATGAAAAAATCTTAAATTTCATAAGGTTGCTTGATTTATATAGTGTTTTTCAGCCCAGGTTCACAAATTTGTGAACCTGATATTTTTTTTAAACATTTTACACTTAACTGTCTGAATCTAATATAAAAATATTCAGGGACAATACGTTGTTTTTTTTGTCGAAAACTGATCTGATAGATATTGCCACCTAAAAGTATCTATAATGGCCCAATTACCGAACATGTCTATTTTGATGATGAAAGATCTGCTTCTGTGGAATCTTGATCAGGCGCTTTGCTCAATCCTGTTTCTTGCCCTCCTGATACTTGATCTAGTCACTGGCCTAAGGAGCAACCAAGCGAAACCCCCGGTACCCGTAGCGGTAGTCGGGCGCGTCCCTACCGCGGTCAGCGGAGCGGCAGTACCTGGCGTTGTCGTACCAGCCGCCCCCGCGCACAGCCCGGGAAGCACCTGACGAAGGACCGACCGGATCAGTTTCTATGCCATCCGGATAACGATCATACCAATCATTACACCACTCCCAAACATTACCAGACATTTCTTCGCATCCATACACAGTCTTTCCAAGTGCAAAACATCCTACCGCATTTGTCGAATTTATACCAGTCTCATTATAATTACATTTATCATTATCCATAGAATCTCCCCAGGGATAGACACGTATTTTATTTTCATTGGCAATGAATTGAATGTTCTGTGAATTGAAATCTATTGCTGATATATCGGTTATGATTGCTTGCTTTGGCCTTTCTAATCCCCCTCGACTGGCTTTCTCCCACTCTGCTTCAGTTGGCAACCGAATGGATGCACTGGCAGGCAATATGTTTTGTTCATGATATTTCTGTGTCAACCAACGTGTAAATGCCTTTGCCTCATACCAGGATATACCGACAACTGGATGGTTGGGTAAATCAAGTGGATCACTATATGATTCTGCTTGATCACTACCTTCATATTTTCTATCTTTCCATTTGCCATCTTCTATTGCTTCTTGCCAAAAGGCTGGATTGGCATAACCGCCATCTTCCACGAAGTATTGATATTGAGATTGAGTTACAGGGTAACGTGACATATAATAAGATGATAAATAAACCTTACGATCATCCTCCATCACAAACTCTCCCTCAGGCACAAAGCAAAACTGCATGGATTCAATAGTCATCACTTCATTTCTTGGATCACCCAACTTTGCCAGTAAATTACCCGCATTTGCACGTTCAAATGCAGGTAACTGGTCACCCCGCATTATATGAATCAACCAGTTCTTTACCCTGTTTAACTTTTCCTGGTTCCGCTCACTGACAGTATCCAATCGCGCACTTTCCAGCAATGCCTGGGCTGCCAGATATGCCCCATTGATTCGTTCGATTGTTGACTCGCAAGATCCAACATCTTTTAAACAAAGTTCTTCTGACAGTATCCATACCGATGATTCACTGCCACGAACTGCTTTTGCTGCGGCCAAAAGCATCACTTCACGCCAACGATTCAAGTCTTTTTTGGCCAGATTGGATACAAGGTCTGGATATTCTGTATCTGTCAAATAGCAGGCAGCCAAATATTCCTGAAAAGTTCGATGCGGAAATGTATACACTTTTATGCCACGTGACAAAAGAATTCCGGCCCGATCTCGAAGGTATTCCACAAGTTTTCCCGGGTTGATATCCAGGGCGCTTATGTCAAGCATACCATCAACAAGGGCTTTTTCTGCAACATCTGCTGTCCCCTTTAATTCGGGTTGATTTTTATGGGCATTATAGGCCAGTTGATTGAGAAGGTTTCGGATTTTTTTTCGATCCACCTTGAGCCATTCCATCAGGCTGGGCTGTAATACAACGATTTCGCCTTGATCATCGCGAACGATTCGTGGTCTTTCCCACCAATCCAGTAATAAATCCACGGCATTGGCATAGAGTTCTTCACGCTGTTCTGGCAAACTTCCCCCACGCCAGGCATGAAGACTGGCCATTAATGTCAGTAATAATGGGCGCTCAGCCAATTCTTGCAAGCGTTTGCTGTTTTTTATTGCACGTTTTAATAAGACAGCACGACCTTTGGCATCGTCTCTG
>Ga0272440_1002757_pt1 | contig 13504 bp, 12 predicted proteins | sample SSMMMBAug17_FD_192440 | JGI IMG/M metagenome (GOLD analysis project Ga0272440, IMG submission 192440) | Marine sediment archaeal communities from Little Sippewissett salt marsh, Falmouth, MA, United States - SSM-MMB-Aug17 | ecosystem: Environmental > Aquatic > Marine > Wetlands > Sediment ...
ATAAAAAATTTCAGTTCGCTCTTGAAAGATTGTTCTTAGAGGGCGCTTTAGCGTCCTTGCTCAATTCAGCGTTGGGCTTTAGCCCTACGCTTTCTTGCTATTGCCGAGAATTTTGTCTTAGCCTGACAACTATGTGCCCACTTTAGATATTTATAAAATTGTTAGTTCTATTATTAGAATCAGAATTTTAAGATTTAAAAAAAAAGAGGAAAAAATGAAAAAAGTAAGCTTTATTCTTTTGGTATCATTAATTTTGGTAAGTGTATGCTATGCAACAATTCAAGGAGATTATGATAATAATAATCAACTTGATTTAAGAGACTGTATAGCCATACTCAAAATTATTGCTGGAATTGACTCAAATGACAATATGAAAGATGAATATGTAGTATTTGCCTGGAATGACCTTGGGGATGCACTGTGTGAATCCTACTTACAATAAATTGTCATCCTTCTTCCTTGTTTTTTTTGTTTCAGCCGTAAAGCTTGAAGCCATTGATTTTTCATTCCCTAATGTTTCACACCCTCAAGGCATTGTTTCAAGTACTTCTAAAACAGTTGTCAATATTGATGGTCCTTCTTTTCATATTTCTGGTGGTATCCAAAATATCGATACTGTTCTGCATCAGTTTAATCAATTTAATCTTCATCAGGGAGAACACGCTGTTTTTTATGATGCTGGTTTTAAAAATACTGTGGCTCAGATAATCGGCACAGATTATTCCTGGATTAATGGAAAGATAACATCTGACTCAAATCATTTTTTTCTCCTCAACCCAAATGGTATAATGTTTGGACCGGGTGCTTCATTGGATATTGCTGGTTCTTTTTATGCCAGTACTGCCGATTAAATTAATATTTCTGATTCCCTGGATACAAATAGCGGTATATCCCAAAAATCAACATTGCTCAAAATTGCTCCCATGGTTTCTTTTGGCTTTTATACTGACAAGACAGGTCAAATTTCTGTATCAGGTCAATCCATACAAATAGCGGAAGAAAATCAAACATCTTCAGGTCTCAATGTTATGGAAAAACGACGAATTTCATTGATTGGAGGTGATATCCTGATACATGATAAAGCTCAATTTCAAGCACCTGCTGGGAATATCCAACTTATCAGTGTCGGCTCAAAAGGATCGGTTGCGTTGTCAAATGATGGTGTTCAAATGCATGATTTTACAAGATTAGGAGAAATTATTATTTCTGATCAATCTATCATTGATGCAAGTGGCACAGGAAATCAATCCGCATCATATGTATATGCAAACAATCAATGGTTACCTTTTTTTCAGTCAGGAAAAGCTGGAAAAATTGATATCAACGCAACTACCATAAAAATGGATCACCAAAGTTCAATATCAACATCAACGTCAGGCAATGGAGATGCTGGTAATATTTCTGTCAATGCTAACAATGCCTTGTTAAATCATGCCTCCAAAATCACATCAGAAAGTCTTTCTTTATTTGCAGGAGGAGATGCTGGATCAGTAGAAATCAAACAAAACACATCTTCAGGAAGCCTTAACATTTTCAACAAAAGTTCCATTTTAACCGATTCCATTAGTTCTGGAGGTGGAAAAATATCCATTTATACAGGCCAGGTCGTACTTTTAAACAGCAATATCACGACAAATGTCATGCTTGGTAACAAAGATACTGGGGGACAGTTTGGCAATGGAGGTGATATAAAAATTGAAAGCCAACAGTTTGCGCTAAATAATAGCCATGTTACGGCCAATGCTATTGATGGTGATGGTGGCGCAATATTTATTGTTTCTGATCATTTTATCAAATCAACAGATAATATCATTGAAGCATCATCCAAACGTGGCAACGAAGGAACTGTTGAAATTGTTGCACCTGATATGGATATGGACAGTCAGATAACAATACTCCCTACTGATTTTTTAAATGCCAGTAAATGGTTAAAAGCGCCTTGCGATTTAAGAAATAGCCAACAATCCAGCAAATTGATTTATCGAAGGCACGTGGTTCCATCGTTAAACCAGTTTTAGTGATAGAAACTCGTTTCCTTTTCCAAAAAATTAAAAATAAAATACATCAGAACCTCTATCCTTCATGGGTATATGGGGTCACATCTTTAGGTCTTTGGGGGCACACCTTTATTATTACACTTAATGAAAGCTTATTAATATTTGATTTCATAAAAATATAATAATCAAGATGTGACTCCTTTTTTTCTTTTTCTCTTCTCAGTGCATAGCCATCAGACTAAAAATATCAATTTCGGCCAATGACAAGAAGCGTAGGGCTAAAGCCCATAGGCGTCAGGTTAAGCAGTAAAGCATAATTAAACATTAATTGTTCAGCCTTAATTGTCTGAACCTGGATTACACAGATTAAGATGATTAAGATGATTTGTAAAGTGTGGTTTAATAATTATGTTATTTCGGGCATACACTGCTATATTAGCATAAACCCTGCTAAATATAATATAATAGGAATAGTTAAACTATTCACAAATCATCTTAATCATCTTAATCTGTGTAATCCAGGTTCAGACAATTAGGCTGAACAAGAAGTCAATAATGCCCTTCGAATTTAAAATCGGCACATATGAAATTCTGAGAAATGCACGTTGTCTTTTTCTCAATTCAAACATTACAGGAGTAACCGGGAGTAACCCTATGTTCTTTGTTTAATTGTAATATCTATCTATATAGCTAACTAGACAATTAATTAATTAATTAATTAATTAATTAATTAATGAAAAATCATGTATTTTGTATACACACTTTTTAATAATTTTTTAAGTATTGAGTTGAAACAAAAATTTCTGTATAACCACTTAACTTTTGAAAATTAAATTACAAACCAATTTATGAGAAGATTTTAATTATGCTCACTTTATTATTTTTACTTGTACTTCTAGTTATTCTGTATTTCATTGTTCGAAAAGTCATTAGACAGAAATTGATCATTGAAAAACTAAAAATTGAATTAAATGAATGTCAGGTGCAAGCTAAAAAAGATAAAAAGTCATCTAAAAAAAGTTAGCTGAAAAAGATTACAAGGTTGAGGTTAAATTATGAACACAGAACGCTTATGTCCTAAAAATTTTCAAGTCTGGGTTGCTTTTCTAATGGGGATGGTCGTTATCATTATAGCAATAGTTCTTTTTGATAATGTTTTAAACAAAAGTAGAGTAGGCATGAATCCAGATGTTACTCATGGAGCTGAAGTAGATACCAAAAGTGTAGATATTTCAGTTACAACCCCCTTCCCCCAAACTGTCAGTTCTATGACAGAATCTTCAGATGATAGAGCCTGGTTAGGAATAGAACCAGTAGACATCACTGAAGAAATGGCAAAGCAATTGGATATCTCCCGTGGTGTATTAATCAGTAAAGTTATTGAAGACTCACCCGCAGAAAAAGCAGGGCTTCTTCGAGGAGATATTTTGTACGAATTTGACCATCGAGAGGTCAAAGATACAGATCATTTAACAACTTTTATACAAAAGCTAGAACCAGGAGAACGTGTTAAAATTGGTTTATTTCGAAATGATGATCGCCTTGTATTTTATGTTTACTTAGGCGAACGTCAGTCAATTTCAAATAACACATCAGTTTTGCAAGTTTCTGGTACAAGTAGTTCAGATCAACAATGGGGAATTGTTATTTCTGAACTAGTCCCAACAATTCGCTCAACATATGGTATTCCCGATTTTGAAAATGGTGTCATTGTTTTAATGGTCATCCCTGGAACTCCTGCAGACCTTGCTGGAATTCGTAAAGGTGATCTTATTAGAAATGTTAACCAGGTAAAAATTAATCATATGTCAGATTTTTTCCAGGCTATTCAAGCAGCAGATTCAAAAATGGTTCTGAACATTTTCAGGCAGGGATCTGATTTAATGATTGTAGTTTCCTCAATTGCAAGCATTAATGAACCAGCAGGTCCTGGTGTTGTTGTTGCACAAGAAGGTATTGGAATGAATCGTCCTTTATATGTCCCTGGATATGACCAAACTCAAAGTGGTGAGCCAGAGACGAAAACAACAACCAATACATCAGTTACATTTTAATTTTTCATTATCTTAAATTTTAATTTTTCTTTTTTATATATAAAATGAGATTAAAACGAAGCTAAAACTAACTAAATTATATACTTTATTACTGAGTTGAAGAACCAAATTTTGCTAACTTTAGAGAAAGAGGGAAACTGTGAATCGATTTAAGGATTTCGTCGCAAGCTATTTAACTGGCTTTTTATCAATACTGCTTGTCTTAAATGTCATAATCATATTTTTTAGTATGATGGGAATTACATGGCAACAATTCATTCAATTTACAATGAATCTTTCTAACATTATATCAGATTCTTCACATTATGTTTTGCATGATACACATCAGACAGCAACAACAACAACAACAACGACAACTGATGAATACAGAACATTAAAAAAAGTTTCTGGTTTAATAACAGATCCAAATATTAAACTGGTTTGTTCTGATGAAACCTTTGCTATGGCTGCATCAAAAGTTCGTCCTGCTGTGGTTAGTATTACATGTGATTCAATTCAGCCAGACAGCAGGCCTCCAGGAAGTACAGTTTTCGATGATCCATCGCCAAATCTTTCTATATTAGGAGGTATTGGTTCTGGCATTATTGTTGACTCCAGAGGGTATATACTTACATGCCTTCATATGATTGCAAATGCTACCAATATATACGTAATTCCATTTGGCTATGAGGAAAAAAAATATAAGGCTGTGATTCTTGCTACTGACAAATCAACAAATTTAGCAATTATTAAAATAAAATCATCTTATCCTCTTAAAGAAGTCACTCTTGGTGATTCATTGCTTATGGAAATTGCAGATATGGTCCTGGCTATTGGCAATCCTTTTGGCTTAGAGCAAAGTGTTACGCATGGCATTATAAGCGATAATCAAAGAGATATAATGATAAAAGGCTATGTCTACAAAGACATGATTCAAACAGATGCCCCTATCAATAAAGGATCTAGTGGAGGTCCTTTAATAAATATGAATGGTGAAGTTATTGGAATTAACATGGCTATCTATTCTTCTACTGGTGTTTATAATGGGATAAGCTTTGCCCTTCCAATTAATCAAGCAAAACCTCTTTTGGCAAGAACAATTCCTACTCAGGAATTTTAATAATAAAAGGAACTCTTATGGGCTCTGTATTTAAAATGTTGGGCGTTATAACTGCTGTTGCAATGATTTCTGTGCTAATTGTATTAAATTCAAGTCCTGCACATGTAGATTTTTATTTTGCAAAAGCAGATACAGCGGTATTTTTGGTTATCATGACATCTTTTGTCTTAGGCTTTGTAAGTTGCTACGTGCTTATGACTTTAAGAAATATTAAAAAAAGAAAAAAGAAGCAAAAATATACAAGAATGAAAGCTGAAAATTCACTAATTGGAGAAATTTAGAACCTCATGATTGATGAAAGCTTATTAACTGAAAAGACTCTTTCTGAATATGGATTTGTTCATTCTTCTGAAAATCTAAATTTGGATATTAAAGATCTTTGCTGGAAAGCATTTTGGGTTAACTTAGGCCTTGCTTTGTTTAAACTTCTTATTGGAACTTTAAAAAGTACAGCAGGCACTATGGGGTACAGTCAATTATTAATAATTGATGGACTATGTTCAGCTTCAAACGCTATCATTATAACAATGATTTTGTTTGGTATCTACATGAGTCGCCCATTAACTATTGACAATAGTTACCCATATGGCAAAGGAAAAGCGCAATATATTACATCATTACTTGTTGGTGTCCTACTTGCTATTAGTGCAGCTTTTATTCTGGCTATGGCAGTCAAAACTTTTTTAATTCCCATGAATCTTGAACCTGTTGGAATTGGAATGAGTGTTGCGCTTATATCAATATCATCCAATATTTTAGTTATTCGATTCATAAGGGAATCTGGACTTCAAAATAAAGAAGTTAATTTGGTTATTCGGCTCCAAAAAATAAACATTCTGGCATCGATTATAGTTTGCAATAGTTTAATTTTAACTGGTTTGCTGGGATGGTTTTTTATGGAGCGAATAGGAAGTCTAAGTATTTCTTTTATCGTTGTCGCTTTAAGTATGCGTATTATCAAGCAGTCTTTGGATGGGATAATGGATCGAAGTTCAGGAAAAGAAATTGAATCATTTTTAACAGAGAAAATTTATCAGGTTGAGGGTGTTAAAGTGGTTGATTTTGTAAGATCTCGTTATGCTGGGCAAAATTTGTGTGTAGACATACGCATGGCTGTAAATGGAGATGATACTATTCGCAAGACAGATAAAATTGATAAGGATGTACGAAAAAAGCTTTCTAAAGAACTTTCACAAATAAATCATGTAATATCAATTGATTGTTTTCCTGTATAATACGTGATTAATGTAAATAAAGACAAGAATTTTAAACATTAATTATAAACATTTATTTATGAATATAAGGTTCAGAAGATAATTACCTGGCTAAAAATACTGGCGGAATTATTATAGAACCTCAAAAAAAGGAGTTGATTATGAAACACATTATTATCGGACTGATAGCAATTACTCTTGGATTATGGGGAATTGTTGTAAATTGGTACCAATTTGTAGATTTATTATGGGTTCTTATTCCCATGCTGGTTTTAATTGGTGGAATTGTCGCACTTTTGGCAGGAATCAGCAATTTTAGTGATGCACCATCGAAAATTAAATCGGAGGCTTCAATTGAAACTGCAGAATGAACCAAATGAAAGTTTGAATACATCAGCTAAACACGCAATACCTGATGATATTCCACTTTCTCTTTATCTTCAATGGCCATTTATTAAATTAGGACGTAGTGTAAAATCTATGGTTAGTGGCTATAAAAAGCTTTTCATGCTTGAAGGTGAAGACCTAAAAACCATGTATTTAAAAAAGGCAAAAGCTGCTGACATACGTGGTGAAATAACAAAATGTATAAAATTTATGCAAATCTTGACAGCCAAATATCCTGATGATGCTAATCTATTTTATCAATTAGGTATTGCCTATGAAAAAGCAGGACAGTTTGGAGCTGCAAGACAGGCATATGTTAAAACAGTTGAAGTCAATCCAGATTCGGTTAAAGCCCATTATAGGACTGGTATAATTTTTATCAGGGAAAGAGAATTTGAAAATGCTATTGCTGCTTTGAATCAGGCTTATAAGCTTGAACCTCAATCAGCAGAAATTCAATTTCGATTGGGCCAGGCATATGATCGTGTCAAGGACTATGAAAAAGCCATATCTTACTTTAAAAAAGCTGTTACGTTAAATCCAAATTTAATTCAGGCTTATAAAAATATGGCTCTTACTTACGATAGCATGGATGATCATAAAAAAGCACTGGACTGTTTAAAACGAGTACTTGAGCTTGAAGAAGCTGGCGCATGATTACTTCTTCTAAATTATAGTAAATCATCATCACACATGGATTATTTATGAACAGTCAAGAAGGTATCAGCACTGAAGAACTGAAATATTTTTTAACCAGACAGATTAAAAGTCTTTTAATACTTAAGAAGATTTTAATTCTGATAGTTATAATTGCAGTAATTGCCCTTATAGGACATATAATTTACTATTTTAATCACTTAACTACGTTGAGATATGATGTTGTAACAGCTCAATCACAAGTAGAAAGTGCCCTTCAATATCGAGCAAATGCTATTCCAGTTTTAATTGAAAGTGTGGTGAGTTTTGTAGAGCATGAAGATAATGTTTTTAATCGTGCAGTTGATGCACGAGAGAGATCATTCGCAAAAAGCTCGAAAGTAAAAGAAGCTATTAAAAAAGCTACCAGACAGGGATCAGTGGAGGATATTTTTAATAAAATAATTGCTATAGCAGAACAATATCCAGCATTAACATCAAGTGCACCATTCCAGCAATTAATGAAAGATGTATCCACTGCAGAAATGGAAATCTATAAACAGCGTGTAGATTATAACGAAAAAGTTAATATTTATACCACTGCTATTTCAATGTTTCCAGGAAATGCATATGCTTCTTTACTTTTCGATTTTCCAATGTACGATTATTTTAAAGGTACTAAATTTTCAGAATGGCCACACTTTGAAGGAAGACCTCATGAAAAATGGCCACAGGTTGAATTTCAAAAAGCAAAAGATAAAAATACAGCGGTAGGACAAAAATGACAACTAACAATAAACCAGAAAATGAACAGATCTATAAAGAATGCTATTGGTGTTCAGAAAATGTTGGAAGAATAGCGCTTTGGGGAAATGTTGGACTTTTTGTCTTAAAACTTTTTTGCGGTATTGCAGGCAACTCAAAAGCACTTGTAGCTGATGCTGTTCACTCTGGAGCAGATGTCTTAACTGCTGCAGTAGTAATGATATGTCTTCATATAAGCAAAGAACCTCCAGATGAAGATCATCCATATGGACATGGTAATACAGAATATATTGCCTCACTTTTTATTGGAATATCTCTGTTTTCAGTAGTTATTCTAATAATTTATAGTTCAATCCAGGATATAGTTAATGGTATAACTCAGCATCCAGATACTATAGCACTTGCAGGTCTTATTATTTCAATAGCTGGAAATGAATTAATGTTTAGACATTCCTTTTGTTGTGGTGTCAGATTTAAGTCTCCAGCGATGATTGCAAATGCCTGGGAGAATAGAGCGGATGTTTATTCTTCAATTGCTGCTCTGTTTGGAGTTGTTGGAGCTATGATTGGTATCCCTGTAATGGATTCAGTTGGAGCCATACTTGTAGCTATTCTAATCGGGCATACTGCAATTGAAATGATAAAAGATTCCTGGAATGGAATAATGGACCATTCCCTGGAAGATGAGATTGAAGGAAGTATCAGACAGGAATCAATGAAACATCCGGATGTTAAAGACATCGTTTATTTAAGAACCCGATCAATGGGGCCGTACTTTTCAATTGATTTAAAACTGGCTGTTTTACCAGAATTGACCCTGGCAAAGGGCTATCTTATTTCTGACCAGGTTAAAAAATCTATCTTGAAAGTAATTGATATGGATATGGATATGGGATTTCTCAATGTCAGTCCAGCAGGATATTACAAACAAGAAGAGATAAATAAATTAGTATGAGATTAAACTTATTTCTGGAAAATAATTTACCAGGACTATATAGAATTACCCCTTAAGGGGCTTAAATATAAACGTTATTAAATTTAAGTTTCAAAACGAATAATTACTTTTTGGGAATGCGCCCAATCAAAAACTGCGAAAGGAAATACAAATGGATGACCTGAAAATGGATGAGTTAAATGGCGTCCAGGCTATATCTGCAGAAGAACAACGCCTACAAGATTTAAAGAAGAAATTAAGATGGTTTACAGCTATCATAATTGTTCTTTCTATTGCAATTGCTGGTATGCTTACCGTAAATTTTTATCCTGAACTGCTACGCAGGATTCTAGGTGACCAGGAAAGAGGTGAAATTGCAAATGCTTCTGTCACATATACAAATACTAATGTAGCTTCAACAAGGAATTTAAGAAGCATTTCTGGTACAACATCACAAGCTTATCTGGGTGTTGAAATACAGAATCTCAGCGAAACAATGACCAGTGCATTGAATTTAAAATCAACCAATGGTGTTGTTATTACGCGTGTAACACCATCTTCTCCTGCTGATGTAAGCGGCTTAGAGGCTGGTGATATTATCATTCGATTTGATCGCGCGCGTATTAAATCAACATCAGATATTCAAGAAGTTCTTAAAGATGAAGACCCTGGTGATGTTATCAAAGTTGTAGTTGATCGTGATGGTATGACAAGGACTTTTTATGTTGAACTGGGATCTCTTTCATCAACTTATGCACGTCAAACCGCATTGACAGCTGCTGCCACTACAACTCAGCAAACTTCAGAATGGGGATGTACTTTATCTTCTTTAACCCCTGATTTAGTTGCTCGTTTATCTCTCCCAAATTCAATTGAGGGTGTAGTTGTTGTTGCTGTTTCTGCTACAGGTCTTGCTAAATCTGCTGGAATACTTGTTGGCGATGTAATTATGAAAGTTAATCGTCATGTAACAGCAAACCTTCAAGACTTTTATCTAAGTATTGAGAATCAAACATTAGTTGTTTTAGAAATTTTTCGTTCAGGGCGATTAACATATATACAAATTCAATCAGCTAATGCAATACCTCCTGTTGCAACAATTGCGGGAACAGTTGAAGAAACTCCCCCAGCTTTACAAAATCGTGTTGCAATTGCTGCCAATGGAAACAATTTAAATGCCCAACTTGCTCCTTATTTTGGTTCAGCTCCATTTTTTATAATTGTTGATTTAAATACTAAGCAATATTCAGTTATTCCTAATAATTCAGCAACAGGAACAGTTCCTTATGGAATTGCAGCAGTTCAGCTAGTAACAGCTTCTGGCGCAACTGCAGTAATAGCACAAAATTATGGACCTGTTATTTATCAAGCTCTCATGGCAGCTCAGTTAAAACTTTATAGAGCCGATGATGGCAAGGTTTCTGATGCTTTAGCTCAATATGAAAATTATCTATTAACTCAGGTTGAAAATCCAACAGTTCAGGGAATGACAAGAAATATGGTTCCAACTGGAGGCTCTCCTTTTACAAGTGATGAAGATGACGATGAAGAAGAGCAAAGCGGATATAAAGGAATGCCATATTCAATACCGCCACAGGGCAAATACGATCCAGACCTTGATCCTGCAAATGCAGCTCAAACTACTGCTGGTTCAACTCAAAATCGAGTTGCAATAGCTTCTATGGGAACAGGCATTAGTTCAGCTGTTGCACCTTTATTTGGCACAGCACCATATTTTATTATATACGATTCAAGTACAAACCAATATCAATATATGAAAAATCCTGCATTAGGAGAAACAAGATCTTATGGTGCAATTGCTACTCAAGCAATTATAGCTCAAAATATAGATGCAGTTATAGCTGGCAATTTTGGTTCAAGAGCATACACAGCATTAATGGCACTTACTATTAATCCATATGTTTTTCAGGGATCAGTTGCTAATGCTATAAATGCTTATCGTTCAGGAAAGCTAACTCCTGCAGTAAGTATGAGCTTACCAGGCTTTTCTTATACACAAAATATCGTTCCAACAGGTGGATCTCCCTTTTCAACAGAAGATGAAGATGACGAAGAAGAAGAGCAAAGTGGATATAAAGGTATGCCATATTCCATACCTCCTCAAGGAAAATATGATCCAGAATTGGATCCAAACAATGCTCCTGAAACGAATCAAACAACAGCTGCACAACCAACAAATCCAGCTCTTCCTCAACGTGTAGCAATAGCAGCAATTGGAAACAATTTAAATGCCTCAATGGCTTCTGTATTTAGAACAGCGCCTTTTTTCATAATATTTGATATACAAACAAATAATTATTTTAGTATTCAAAATTTATATACAACTAATATGGTTGGAACAAGTACTGTTCAACCTTCTCAGTTGGTAGCTTCATCAGGTGCAGGAGCAGCAATCGCTGGAATGTATGGTTCTGTATGTTATAGCTTGTTGACATCATATAATATAGTTCCTTATTCTTCAAATCCTGGCACAGTCTCAGAAGTTTTACAATTATATAAATCAGGAGCTTTAAAGGTTGTTTCTCAAGCTGGTTCATTACCTTTACAAACTCAAACTCAAAGCCAGTTGCTTCAAACAACTGCAGGAAGTACTCAAAGAACAGACTATTGTTATTGTCCATACTGTCAAATAACAGTTCCTCATCCATCATCAGTGCCATGTTCAGCATTAGAATGTCCTCAATGTGGTAACAGATTAATGAATTGGGATGCTTCAGGTACTTTACAGACAGCTGTTACACCTCAATTACCTCTTTATAGTTCTGTTGTTGCTGGAGTATTGAGTGCAGGGACAACACAATATGTTCAGGTTCCACTAACAAGCCAACAATTACCAACTACTTATGTACTTCCACAGTCTCAATATTATCAAGACTTGATTCAAAATCAATTGCGAACAGGCTCAACTTACAATGCAACAGACCCTGCAAATACATTAAATTTGAATCAACAGACTCAATATTGTTATTGTCCTCATTGTAATGTAGTTTATGAACATCCACGTGGAGTTCCTTGTTCTTCTCTAACCTGTTCTGCATGTGGAAATCGTCTTATAAGCTTAAACAGTGGCATAATAAATCAACTAACAGAGTATGGTACAACTGTTTCTGGTCAACCAGCAACAATACCTCCAATGGGACAAACCACAGCAGGTGTTGCAGTTTCTGGTCAACCAGCAACAATACCTCCAATGGGACAAACCTCAGCAGGTGTTGCAGTTTCTGGTCAACCAGCAACAATTCCTCCAATGGGTCAAACTACAGCAGGTGTTGCAGTTTCTGGTCAACCAGCAACAATTCCTCCAATGGGTCAAACTACAGCAGGAATGCCAGTTGCAGGTCAGCCAACAACAATTCCAATGGGGCAAACTACTGCAGGAATGCCAACAGCAGGTCAAACAGTTGCAGGAATGCCAGTTGCAGGAATGCCAGTTGCAGGTCAGCCAACAACAATTCCAATGGGGCAAACTACTGCAGGAATGCCAACAGCTGGTCAGACAGTTGCAGGAATGCCCACAGCTGGTCAAACAGTAGCAGGAATGCCAACAGCTGGTCAAACAGTAGCAGGAATGCCAACAGCTGGTCAAACAGTAGCAGGAATGCCCACAGCTGGTCAAACAGTAGCAGGAATGCCCACAGCTGGTCAAACAGTAGCAGGAATGCCAACAGCTGGTCAAACAGTTGCAGGAATGCCAACAGCGGGACAAACAGTTGCAGGAATGCCCACAGCAGGTCAAACAGTTGCAGGAATGCCTGTAGCAGGTCAACCAACAACAATTCCAATGGGTCAAACAACTGCAGGAATGCCAGTAGCAGGACAGCCAACAACAATTCCAATGGGACAAACTTCAGCTGGAACAACTGTAGCATATCAATCTGTTGCAGGAATGCCAGTAGCAGGACAGCCAACAACTATCCCTATGGGGCAAACAACAGCAGGTATGCCAGTAGCAGGTATGCCAGTAGCAGGAATGCCAGTAGCAGGAATGCCAGTAGCAGGTATGCCAGTAGCAGGAATGCCAGTAGCAGGAATGCCAGTAGCAGGTATGCCAGTAGCAGGTATGCCAGTTGCAGGGCAGCCTGAAACAATTCCTCCAATGGGACAAACAGTTGCTGGAACTGTAAATCAAACTTCAACAGGGGCTCTTCAGGGTACTGTTGATGGAAATTGCGTGTGTCCTGTTTGTGGTACAACTGTACCACATGAACGTGGTACAGCATGCTATACTATACCATGTCCTAAATGTAAGACTTTGATGGTCAACGAAGGAGCAATTATAAATCGAACTGCTCTTACAACTGCATTAAATACAAATATAGGACAGTTAACAACTGCTTTAACCATAGCTGGACCACCAGCCAGTATACCACTGGAAACAAATACAACAATTCCTGGTC
>Ga0272440_1002758_pt1 | contig 13501 bp, 10 predicted proteins | sample SSMMMBAug17_FD_192440 | JGI IMG/M metagenome (GOLD analysis project Ga0272440, IMG submission 192440) | Marine sediment archaeal communities from Little Sippewissett salt marsh, Falmouth, MA, United States - SSM-MMB-Aug17 | ecosystem: Environmental > Aquatic > Marine > Wetlands > Sediment ...
CCGGAACCGTCGTGTCCTCATGTCGTCAATCGCGTTGCGCATCGCATCGCGAATTGACCAGCCCTCGCCCGTGCCGTCTTGCCCGCCGAACCCGAGCACAACCTCCCACCGACCCGTCGCTCGTCTCACGGCGCCGAACTGGGTGATGCCGAGATCGGTGACCGTCGCGTCGAGAGGATCGTTGATCACGTTGACCGTGCCGCACGAACGACAACGCACGTCAGTCACCGTTGACCTCCTCGTCCTCGCTCAGCTCGACGTGTGGCGCCTTGCGCACGAAGTCAGCCATCGCCATCTCGCGGTCGCCGTAGCACAGCGCGTGGTACTCACAGAGCCGCCCGTACTGGTTGCGGCAGACCATCGAGTCAGCGCGGTACGACTCGTCGCGGTGCAGTTCGACGCGGCGCAGATCTTCCAGCACGAAACGCGTCTCGGTCATCCACCGTTCGAGTTCGTCGGGACCTACCGCGACTCGGTGCCGGTAGTGAAACGCGGGGCCGCGCTTTTCCAGGCGCTCGAGGATGTCGGCGTAGTCGGCGGGGTCGAGCCCGTGACGATCGATCGCCCGCCGGAACAACTCTGCGGTCGTGTCGATGTTCTGCGCCTTCGACAACCCGCCGCGCTTCAACAGCGGGGGCTCCTGCGGCACCTTCTTTCGGATGATCTCCAGCTCAAACGCAGACGCACCAGGGAGACCTTCGGGCCACTGCGGCTGGTCGCGCGCGTCGACGCCGCGATGGGTCGCGAGATACAGCGACGCGAAGAAATACATCACCGGCTGGGTGTCGATTTCGAGCAACATCGCCATGTCGGTCGGTTGACGCACGGTCGTCTTGTAGTCGCGAACGACCACCTGACCGTTCGACTTGTCGCGCAGCACGAGGTCGAGCTTGCCCTGGAGACGCCAGACGGGATGCCGCCTTTGGTCGCGCGTCAACATCGGCACGTTGAAGTTCTGCTCGACGAAGACGGCCTCGAACCGGTCTCGCTCGTGAGCCCAGACCGTGTCGCGGTAGAACGTGAACAGCGGGAGACACTCACCCGCGATCTTCGCGGCCTGCTCTTCGGCGCTGACCACGATGCCCTCGTCCGCGATCCCGAGCGTCGCCTTGACCTGTTCGGCGTGCGTCTTCGCGTCTTCGATGATCTGCGACCGCCACCGCTCGACGGCCGCGACCGGCGTGAACTGCTCGCCGCCGTTCCAGAGCCCTCGAACCAGCTCGTGGAACAGCGACCCGAACGACGGCGCCTTGCTCGTCTTCGCCGGCGCCAACCCGTCGACGTACCGCCACGCGTACTTCTCGCGGCATCGTCGTCCCGTGGCAAGCATGCTATTCGTCGCGACTCGCTTCTCTCCCATCTTCTCCTCCGTCAGTTGCGGGCCAATCCCGCGGGTTGAAATCGGGGCTTAGCAACTCGTGCGTCGGCACGCCGAGCAGTCTCGCCAACCGCTCCAACGTGTCACCCCTCGGGTTGCCCCGGCGTACCCACCCACGAACATTTACCGGGTTCTCGCCGGCTCGCCTTGCCAGCTCCTCCCAGTTCGTGTCGAGGTACGCCAGTCGCATCCTCATGTTCTCGACAAGCGTGCTCACTTGGTCTCCTTTCCTCTCCTACTGTCTTCGCGCGCCAAAAGGCTCTCTGCTTTGCGCGAGGATCGCGCCTGGTGCGCGGAAGGCTCGAACGAACTCTGCTATGCCGCTCGACCCTTCCGCGCACTGACGACGCATCCTCGCGCGAGAAACTCGACGATCCCGGGCTCCTCGGCCTCGCATCGCGCACCCTCTTCCGCAGAAACCAACGAAAGCTACCACGGCGGCGCGTTCCGCGACAACGAGAAAGCGCCACGCGACGTCACAATCCTAGAACGCCGCGCGCTGCCGCCTGCTCTTGTTCGCCGGGGCTGTCGATGTGTAGCTCGGTCACGGGATAGACCTTCTCGCAGAAAGACTGCATCGAGCCCTCGCCCGTCGAGTTCACAGCGGACGGGCCGACCGCGATGCCCCAGACCCGAGCCCCGGTCTTCGCGAGGCGTCGTCGGTGCTCGTCGAGCTTGTTCGCGCGGCAGTCGCCGTCAGAAATGAACACGACGTCCGCGTCCTTGAGCTTGTCGTGCTTCTCGACCTGTTCGAGCGCCCAGGTGAGCGGGGGGTCGAACGCGGTGCCGCCGCCGCGATGGGCGAGCAGCGCGTCGATGACCACGGACGGGCTCGACTTCTTGCCCGTCTCTTCGACGAAGGTGTGGGTGAGCTGCGTCGAGAACGTACAGAACGCATAGTGGCGATTCTGTTTGCGCGCCATCTCCAACAGCGCGAGCGCGAGCGCCTTCGCCCAAACATCGCGGTTGCCATTCATCGAGCCCGAGTCGTCAATGCACACCACGACAGGGCCGCGACCCGTCGGCTCTTTCCCCTCCAGGTGATACTGCAACGCGCCGCGTTCGAGCATCTTGCGGAACAGGATGAGCTTGCCCTTGGGGTGGCGCATCAACGCCGCCTCGTTCGGCAGCAGGCGTGCGACGTCGGCGCCCGTCTCGATGTCGGTGATCTCGCTGCACCCGTGGCGCACCTTCGCGGCCTGCGCTTCGCGCATCACGTTCTTGAGTCGACCGGCGAGGTCCATGATCTCCCTCAGCCGGTCTGCTTGTTCGAGCCGCGCTGCGACGTCACGCTTGACCGCGTCGGCGCTCATGTCACCCGGCCCCGCGTCCTGGCTACCCCAACCCACGGCGCGCAACGTCGAGTCGATGTCGTCGAGGTGTTGGTTGGTCTCGGCGAGAGCCGCGCGCATTGTCTGGCGCATCGCGGACGGGTCCATGTTCCCGGCGCACGCTTCGGCCTCGGCCCGTGCCGCGTCGAGATCGTTCTTCGCCTGTCGCATCTCGGGCGGGGGAGGCGGCGGCGGCTCGCCGTTCTGACTCGCTGCTTCCTTCGCGTCGTCCCACTCTTCTTTGAGCAGCTCGAATCGTCGCCGCGCCTCTTCGGCGTCTCGTCGATGTTCTGGAACCTGCGCGGTGAGTTTCTGCGAGAGGCCCATGGTTGCGGCGCTGGTCGAGTACGAGTCACCGCGACACCGCTGCGTCATGCGCTGCCACTCGGGCAGGTCGTCGAGCATCGAGTGCATCTGCGACGCCCAAGCGTGTTCGGGCTTGACGTCGGTCCCGCGCAGCTTGTCTCCCGTGTAGAGACGACCGAACACCTCGCGAACGAACCCCGACCACCCGCTGACTCGCTTCGTACCCTCGGCGAGCATCTCTTCGGGGCCGCTCTTGTCGCGCATCGTGTATTCGGCCTGCATCCGGGGCCACGTCTTGACGGTGCGCGTCAGGTCTGGCCCGTGTCGCATCTGCTGGTGAGCACGTTTGATCGTCTGCGCGCGGGCGTGCTCGATGAGAGCCTCGCCCGACAGCGCGTGCTGGCTATAGACACTCATGGTCACCTCTTTAGTCGAGCGCGCGGTCGGCGCGGCGCTTGACGTCCGTCTGGAACGCCTTGATCTGCTGCATAACCTTCTCCGCTCGGCGCGCCTTGCCGCCGCTCTCTTCGATGCGACGGTGGAGCCGCTCGCGCATCTCTTTCAACGTCGCGCGAACCTCGACCGACGCCACGATGAAGTCGGGCGTCCCCTCCTGCTTGAGCAGCTCGCCGTGGGCTTCTTTCGCGGCGTCGAGAATCGCGAGCGCCTCAGCGGTGACGGGCGACGCGACCGAGCCGACCTTCTCGCGCGTCATCGTGCGCTGGTCGGGCTCGCGCCACAGCGCGTGCTGCAGGATGAGCAAGTCGTCCTCTTCGACCTCGTCGTGGCCGTTCAGCAGCGCGTGCGCCTTGACGAGCTTCACCGCGCGCTTCCACCGACGATCGCTCGCACTGATCCCGACAGCTTCCAGCTCGCTCTTGATGGTCAGGATCGCCTCGAGTACGTCGTCGCTGATCTTCACCTTCTCGACGGCGGTCTGAAGCGCGGCGAGTTCGGTCTGGGTGAGAGACGTCGAGATGGACGGCTCGGCGCTCGTTAACAAGAGGCGCTTCATGTTGTCGCGGTCGGAGATGTATGAGGTCCAGTGTCGGAGCATGAAGCGGTCGAACAGAGCCTCCAGTCCCTCGGCGTCCTTGTCGGGCAGTTCGTTCGACGCGCCGACGACAGAGATGAGCGGACAGTTCACGGGGTGCCCGTTGTTGTGGAACCGGCGTTCGTTCACGAGCGCCAATAACGCGTTCAGGATCGCGCTGTTCGCCTTGAAGATCTCATCGAGGAACGCGATCTGCGCCTCGGGCATCTTGTCGCGCGTGATTCGTCGGTACTCGTCGTTCTCCATGCCCTTGAAGCTCACGGGGCCGAACAGTTCTTCCGGCGTCGAGAACTTGGTCAAGAGCCACTCGAAGAACGGCGCGCCGTCGATGGCGTTGCAGACCTCGCGGGCGATGGCCGACTTCGCCGTCCCGGGCGGGCCGAGCAATAAGACGTGCTCGCGAGCGAGGATCGCGGTGAGGAGCGAGGCGATCTCGTCGCCTCGCTCGTAGAACGCCGCGTCCAGCTCAGCGCGAATCTGCTGCAGCTTCGCCAATGTCTTCTCGAACTTCGTCATGAAATCCTCCGTCTCGCGCTTCGGTGCGCGTTCGACGCCACGAACCACAACGGCTCGTGGCGCCTGGCCCGTATCGAAGCGTGATGCTACGCGGCCTCGTTCTCGTAGTAGCTGGGGTGGTCGCCGCAACGCACGCAGACGTCGAGGTCGCCGTTGAACGCGCGCGGCGCGGTGTACCCGCACAACGGGCACCGCGTGCCCTCGGGCACGAGCCGTCCGAGCCGCGAGCGCGCGAGGAAACGGTCGCGGAAGTGATAGCCCTCGGTCGCGGTCTTGAGGCGCAGCACGTCGCCCGCGCCCCTGCACAGGTCGGCGGGCCAGCACGTGACGAGCGACTCGCCGTTGATCATGTCGAGCGCCGTCTGAACGGCGAGCAACCAGCCCATGATGTACTCGTCGAGGCGTCGCACGTTCTCGCGCGTATCGGCCTCGCCCGTATACGGATGCTTCCCCGCCTCGTGCGGCACGATCAAGATCGTCTGCTCGATGATGTCAACGATGCCGTTGTACTCGTCGAGCCTCAACCCGTGGACGACGACGCGAGCAGTGACCTCGACGCCGCGCGACGTCTCGTCCACGTCGACGATGCGGAACTCGCCGCGGAGCCGGTCGTGTCCGTGATGCAACAGGTTGGAGGGAACGCTCGTCAGCTCACCCCGGATGGGCTCGTTGACGAACGCGTTGAGCGTCTCGACTGTCTTGGTGTAAATCTCCATGCTTTCTCCTTTGCCGCTATGGGCTCACGAACCAACGATCACCTCGACGACGCGGTCCCAGTCCGCAATCGACGGGCGTTCACCGAGCAACCAGCCCGCGACGTCGAGCACGTCCGCGCAAACCAGTTCCTCCTCGATCATCTCCAGCAGTTCTCTTTCCGACTCTGCGTTGCTCAAATACACCAGCGCCTCTTGAAGTCCGAGACGCCTGGAGCGCTTCCTCACGTTGTCCTCCTTGGTCATGGCCTCATCGCAGCCGCCGAGCGAGCGCGCGTTGAGCCCGCTCGGCGGCTGAACATGCGGTCACGAACAGGAACATTCGGTCACGAACAAGAACGATCTAGTTCTTCTCGTCGATGATCTGCGGCTCGTGCTCGGCGCGCGCGGCCTTGACGGCGTCGCGCGTCTTCTCGGCGATCTCCTTGAGCATCTCGTTGGCGAGGCTCTGCGCGCGGTCGCTGCCGCTCGCGTTGCGCAGCTCGCGGACCTCGACGCTCGCACTGACGATCTCCTTCATCGCGTTCGAGACGATCTCGGCGGCGGTCGAGAGGCTCTTGCCGCGGTCGTTGAGGATCTCGCGGTAGAGGTCGCAGCGACCTCGGAGCTGCTGCGCGGCCTTGACGCGGCTCGTGAGCGAGCGCCCGTGGACGAGGTCGCCGGTCTTCATGGTCGTGACGAACGTCTCGACCGACGACAGCACGTCGTTGAACTGGCCGTCGAGCGAACGCATCGCCGCGTTCCCCGCCGCGCGGGCGGTGGCCGACGTCGGGCCGACCTCTTCGATGTAGAACGAGCACGCGTCGAGCGACTCGACGAACGCGGCGATCCCCGCGATCTGCGGCAGGACGCGGACGGACACGGCGTCGGGCCACGGCGGCGTGTAGTCGACGAGCGCGTCGGCGTCGGGCTGCGGCACGTAGTACATGCCGCCGTAGTAGCGCAGGCGGGCACCGTTGAGCTTCTCCACGACGTTGACGATGGAGTAGCTGAGGTCGAGGCTGGTGAAGTGCGTCTTCATGCGCTCATACTCGGCGACGACGACGGCCGCGATCTCGCAGTCGGTCTTGGCGAGCGACACGGTGCCGTCGTTCTCGTTGACCGCGATCGAGCTGACGACCTTCGGGTCGACCGTGCGCTGGTGCTCGCCCGTCGCCGTGTCGTCGGTCGTTCGCGTCGTCTTGACGGCTGACCACGTCGTCCAGCCGCCCTTGGAGCCCGCCTTCTTGAAATCGACCTTCGCCTTGCCGCGGACACGGCACATTGCTTCGCCCATGCGAGCGACGGGCGACGGCTCTTTGACGATGCAGTCCTCGCAGTCGATGGCCTTGAGCGCGTCGTGGAGGTCGGTGTGGAGGCCGTCGACGGCGATCAGGTCCCACCAGACCTTCGACCCGATCACGCCGGTCGCATCGTTGCGCTCGCTCGCGACCGCGGCGACGTTCGACGTGACGGCGTTCTTCGTCTTGCCGCGGCTGCGCTTCTTGGCGGGCGCCTTCTTGGCGGTCTTCGTCGTCTTGGCGTCGGTGTTCTCGGTGTTCTTCGACATGATGTTCTCCCTTTTCTCTCTCCCCGCACCATGCGGGGCTGGCTGTCACCCAGGGCGGAATCGAACCACCCGTCCCTCGCGAGGGCTGCCTTGCTGAATCTTCGTTGGCGTCGTTGTGGGCGACATGCTCGTCAGTTGACGGCAGGGCTGACATGGTTCGATCCGCTGCCGTCTCGTCTCATCGCGCACATTCGATCGACTCGCTCTCCCCTCCCGAAGGAACAGGGCATTGGCGGCTGTCTAGAACCGTTTGCCTCTGCGCGGGGTTCGCTACAAAGCTGCGGGCGTCTGGCGCCCTCAGTGCGCGATCTGCGTCAGCGCCCGACGAACGACATCTAACGACATCGGCGACTCTCGCGCGTTCTCGACGCACAAGGCGTCGACCGTCGACGAGGTCACAAGCAACTGCGCAGGATTCAGTTATCAGAGATCGTTTCTACGACTGGGGCGACGTCTATGGACGCACGATAACTTCACGAGCTTTCGTTCAGCATCTCTCGATGCGATGCGTGAACGAAGCGTCGTTGTCGACACGATAGCTGGAGCAGACAGATGTAGAATCCCCGGCGTCTCGTGAAGCATTCGTCGTAGAAATGTTCAGTTCTCGCGATTGAACGCAGATGATCGAAGCACGGGCGTCTCGTCGTCGGCAGCAGGCCGAATGGCGAACATCGTCGCGGTGGCTGCGCACGCAGGTCGCGGTCGATGACGCTGTGTCTCTTCACTGCACGGCAGCGAGACGTTGCATCGAAACATCGAACTGTCAGAGAGCATCGACGCATCGAGCGTCGTGAGTCTCATTCGAAACTCACTTGCATCGTGAATAAAAAACGACGCGGCGTCACGTTTTTTTTTCGCGGTGTGTCGTGTTTGCGACGTCGCGTCCGGTAAACCGAACGGTCCTCGATGGTTCCGCGAGGGCAAAAGAGATCTCTTTTCTTCGCGTGGAATCGCGGGAAGTCACAGCCGCCGAAAATGGCTGTTCATGGAGAGTGTGTCACAGGACACACGATCAATAGACGCCGCTGGCTTCTCGGATCTGGTACTCGATCTGCGCCGCGCGAACCGTGTAGACATCTTCGGACGCGAGCACCTTGTTGGCAGAAAGGTAATGCTCGATGGTGAGGTAGTACCGGTAAAGCTGGTTGTTCACGATCTGAGTGGCACCAGCGTTGAACGTCTCGGCCCAAGTGTAGTTGCCCACTGAGCCGTTTCGCTCGTTCGACGGAGGGTTCGACGAACCGATCATGTCGACGGTGTTGCCCGCGAGATTGCGACGAAGGAGCCAGAGTCGCAGGTAATGATCTGCGTCCGGTGCTGACCGCACTCTGTACCCGACAGATGCCGAGATGAGCTTCGCGCCGTGCGGCAGATGGACGGGAACGTACAGACCCGGTGAGCCGATCGGTCCCGACCCTGCACCGAAGTTGAAACGCCACCCGAGCCCACCGAGGAAGTCCGAGAACTGGTTGTCCTCCTCGAGGAACCAGTTCGGGCCGACACCCTGCCACGCGTCGTCGTTCCCGAACGCCAGCATGTCGCTCGCGTCATAGGCCGCATACTTCGTGACATCGACGAGCGCGCCCGCGTCGTCACCGTACACATGCCCCTCGACAGGCGACGCGCCTGGATCGGGTGAGCGCGCGTGGACGGCGAGCATCTTCACCACGTTGCCGTCGTCCGTGCCCGTCTTACCTCCGTCGACGTCGCCACCGTACGTTTCCAGAAGGTGCCCACCCATGTTCAGCCGCGCAGACGGCGCCCCGGTCGGGTCGAAATACACCGAGCGCGTCGCCATGCGCCCGTGAGGAACGGCGACGCCGCCCTCCTGTCTGTCGACGTCTCCAGGGTTCGCGGGGTCTTCGTCGAGCGCCTGCGAGATGTCCGCATTGAAGATCTGGGTCATGCCCGAATAGAGCAACGGGGTCGCCAGGAGCACCTTGTTCGCGAGAATCGCGGGCTTCGTCGGCGACGGGGCAGATGTACCGAGATCGGTACTGAACACGACGCCTTCGGTCTGGCGATAGTCAATCGGCAACGCCGCGCCGTCGACTCGCGGGTCGCTCATGTCGCGCGTGAACTCAGCATAAATGCGGACGTAGCGAGAGTTGGAAACGGGAACGGCGCTCGACAGATCGAGCAGCTTCGGCCCGCTGTCGAAAGGGATGCGCTGACCGTCTTCGTCGTATGCCGCGCCGTTCGCGATCTCGACGTTGAGGTCGGCGCCTCCCGAGTTCTCCGTCACCTCGTAGCCCGTAAGGACTCCCCATGTTGCATGGGCGCCGTCCACGTGATCGGCGACGAGCGCGCGATCTGCGTTCTCCGCGTCGTCGAACACCTGGTCGAGTTCGGCTTCGGTGACCTCCTGCTCGAAATAGAAATCGGACCTGTCCATGGTGCCTCCGTGGAATCAAGGCGTCCTGACGCCGAGGTAGTGCATCGCTGCGGGTTTCATGTAGTCGACGATGGCCGCGATCTTGTCCAGCTCGTCTGCTGTCAACGACGCGGGCGACGGGTGCAATAGCCAGAAACTCCGAACCGCAGCCCCCGTCCCAGGACCGATCTTGGTGTTGGTGCCGAGAAGATACGGCCCACCGTAGGGCACGACGGTTGACGGGTACGAGCCGCCGTGCAGGCGCCAGACGTCGGCCCACGCCCTCGAACATCCGACCAGCTCGACGCCTGTGAAGAGACGAACGACGTTGACCACGCCCTCACACGTCCCCTTTTCCCGGTACATCTGCACGAGGACCGATGCCAGCTTCCGCTTCTCGTTGATCGTCAGGTTGAACAGGTGTCCCAGCGGGTCTCCGAGGTCGTACAGGATCGCATTGAGAAATTCGGGCCGAGCCCGATCGATCTCGCACAGGTCGGGGAAGAACGCGTCGATGTCCTCCAGTACCCTGTCGAATGTCTCCTGCAACGCAGTGAAGAATCTCGCGAGGTCGCCCGTGCCCTCGTCATCGAGACGGCGCACGATGCCTGGCAACTGCTCGATCAGCGTCAACGTGAACCGAGGCACCTGCGATGCGACGTATCCGAGGAACCCTTCAGTGGCCTGGACGGAATCCTGGCCCGGGCTCGCGACCTGACCGACGGTGATCTCGTAGTCGGCCCGCGCCGTGTGGTCGTAGTCGGTCTTGACGTCGACGGCCCACGCGTACCTCACCGTCCCGACGTCATACCAACGCCCGTCGGTCTCGTCGACGCGCACCGGCACCAGATCGATCCCCTCGGCCAGTCCCGACAGATTCCCACCTGGCGGTCTCACGATCGAGTAGTGCGCGGGGTTCTGTGCGTCGTCGACCTGTCCACCGATGCCCGTCCAATCGACGGGCGTGTACCTGTCCGCGCCGTCGACGGGCGTCACCGACAGATCGCGGCACCGAACAGGCAAGCTCCACACGACGCGAACGATTCGACGCTGCTCCGCCGAGACGCGGACGACAACCGGAATCCACTCTGTCGTGAACGACCACGAGTCCGTGCCGACCAACGCGCCGTCGTCTTCGGCTTCGACGTCAATCTGCCACGAGCCTTCGTCGAAGAGTGGGTGCGTCGTGATCTCGACGTCGAACCCGTTGCCGTTCGGCGTGATGGTTCCGCCGAACCCGGGCTGGAACACGCCGTCGACGATGGCCTGGTAGGTCACTGGTCCCGGCCCCGTGAACGCGGCCTGGATCGTTTCCTCTATCACCTGGGCGTCATCGTCGACCGTGAACGAAACGTCGACGTCTGGTTGTTCCGCGCCACCCGTCGGCGTCTTGTTCGAGAATGTTGGGGCAGATGTCGTCCCAGACGAGTACCAGAGCAGGTCCACTTTGACGTCGATGCCCGCGTCGCTCGCCTTCCACAGCACCTTCCCATCGGGACCGGTTTGCGTCAGGAAATAAGCGTTCTGGATCGGGTACATCGACGCGGAGCTGAGCCCCGCTGCCTGATATGACGCTTGCATGTGTTCGTCCGAGTCGTCGCTCGGTTGGAACGAGTAGTACCTATCTATGAAGGTACCACTGTCCGTCTCGAGTTCGAGCAGGACGGTCTGCCGTGATGCGCCGACATAGCTCGACAGGTCGAGCAGGGTATCGGTCGTCGGTGGGGTGTCGGGGTTCCCTGGATTGCCCGGATCGTCAAAGACTGTCTCCCGCAGCCTGGTTCCGTTGATGACGCCGAGCACCGTCCCGTCGACACTGCCAACGCTCGACGTCGACTCCCATTTGAACTGCCCCGACGAGTCGGTGACCATGAGAGCGAGCTGGACGTCGTTTTCGACCATGGTCAGCTGCGCTGGGGCTGCACCCACGGTCAGATCTCGCGTCGTCTCCTGCGGCTCGAACGAAACCAGATCTCCGAACGAATCCACCCCACCTTCGAGCCGCAGGATCGGCAGCGCCGCAACTGAACCGATCTGTCCAGAGATGTCCTTCGTGGTGAAGAACATCGGCATCGCCCCGCTGTGGAACGCCGCATCGAGCCAGTCCACGTCGTCGTCGTAGCCCCAAAGCTCGACGGTGACGTCGGTCGGAGGCCCAGCCGACAGAACGTACTCTGCCCACTGAAGGACGCCCGCCGTGCTCGTCGGTACGGCGCACCGATAGACCATCGTCGAGTCGTTCGCGTTGACGATGCCCGTGCCGACGTTGTTGAACGCACCGAACGTCGCCGCCCACTGACCCGGGTCTCCCTTCGGCTTGAAGCTGAGGTAGTCGCGATTGAAGTCCGTGGTTGCGGGCGTGATCTTCAGGTAGACCCAGACGCGCTGCGCGCCGACGTGTGACGAGACGTCGAGGTCGGTGAACACGGCTGGCGGTGCCGCTGGACCGTATATCGTGGCTCCGACGTAGTTGAACGCCATGTCGACCTCACAAGGCGACTGGGTGGCCGGCGAACGGTGAGCCCGTGTCGCCGTTGATCAGCGTCAGCGTGCCGCCTTCGGGAAACTCTCGCAACGCCAGGTCCACGTCGTCCTCTGCGGCGTTCAGCGTCACCCCCTCACCGTCTCCCGGTGTCCCAAGACGCCTGACCCCGATCGTGTCGTGCAGAATGTTCGCGATCTTGTCGAGCGCGACCTTGGGCTCCGGGTCGCCCGCCGCGTCCTTGTAGTTGTACCCAAAGTCGATCTCTTCGTTCGGTGTGCCGTCGTCGTTGACAGGCGCGAAGAGAGCGCGCAGATCCGCCAGCACGCTCGTCTCGACCGCGGACTCGGTCGCGTTCGTTGACAGGTACACGTAAGCCACGACATCGATGGTGTTATAGACCGGATCGCGGGCCTCCCAGACGAAGTTCAAAGGGATGGGGAAGTTGTCGTTGATGTAGTCCTCCACCGCAGTCTTGAGCGCGGCAGACGGTGTGCCCCCGGTGTCTGGAACGAGGAAGAGATACCCCTTGCCCTCGGCGCCGAGCGTCGGGTCTTCGACCTTCGTCAACATGAGCGCGCGACCGATACCGGGAACCTGGATCGCGAGATCCTCCCAGTCGGTGCGGGCGATGGCCCGATTGAGCACGCGGAGGGAACGGGGCGCCGCGACCTTCGCCTCGCTCACCGTCTCGCGGTTCGTTCCGCCTGCCGCCGCGCTCGCGTTGTTGGCTGTGAGCGTCGTCGGATTGCCGAACGCGTCACTGAATGACCCTTCGACCTTGACGAGCGTGCCCGCCTCGACGTTGCCGCTCGTCCCGCCACCCGTCTCGTAGTCGACCGTTACCGCGTCTCCCAGCGTCGGGATGAGCCCGTTCGTCCCGTCGCCCACGCGGAACGTCGCGATGTCCTCTGCGTCGACGAGAACGATGTAGTGCTTGTCCGTTGGTCCCGAGTCGAGGAAGTTATCGACCTGCGTCCACGGGCTCCCCGCGATCGTGACCGATTCCGAGTCGTCGAGGTAGGGACGCTGCGTCAAGACGAACTCCTCGCTCGCCTCACCCTTCGCCGTGAACGCGTCCTGTTGCACGTCGCTGTGCTTCGCGCTCACCGCCGCGCTCGTCAGCCCACCCGCCGTGATCGTCACGTCGGACAATGTGTGGAACCGCACCGGGTCCGAGCCCACGGTCTTGACCACGGTCTCGGCAGGGATGATCACGTCGCCGGGAAGAACACGAGGCATCGTGAGCGTGACATCGACCGTGGCCGCGCTCGCGCTGCCGAGCGTGTAGTTGATGAGCCGCGCCAGCTCGATCACGCTCTTCCGCAACGTCGCCGTGCCCCACCTCGTCTCGCCTGCCTGCTGGTCCTGGTAGTAGGTCAAGACGTCGAGAGCGAACGCGAACAGCTCCTTGAGTATGTTCCCGAACGACGAGCGGTTAAAGTCGGTCCATGCGGGGAACACGGCCTGCAACAGCAGCTCGAGCCGCCGATTGAGCGCCTCGAAATCCTTGTCCGTGTAGTCGGCTGGCGTCGGGAGCGTAGTCATGATTCAAAGTCCCTCTCGATGTCTTGCTGCAGCACGTTGATCCCGGTCGTCCCACGGTCAACGAGGTCGTACCGCAGACGCAGCCCGATCCGCCTCTTGTCAGGTCGCGGGAAGAAGCCGACGGCCTTCGGCTTGATGCGCGGCTCGTTCGCCGCGATGCTCTCGACCGTGTAGTGCGCTGCGAGATCCTCGGTCTCCGGGTCGTTCACGTTTCGATGGCGCAGGAGCTTCAACAACGTGCCGAGCTCCT
>Ga0272440_1002759_pt1 | contig 13498 bp, 9 predicted proteins | sample SSMMMBAug17_FD_192440 | JGI IMG/M metagenome (GOLD analysis project Ga0272440, IMG submission 192440) | Marine sediment archaeal communities from Little Sippewissett salt marsh, Falmouth, MA, United States - SSM-MMB-Aug17 | ecosystem: Environmental > Aquatic > Marine > Wetlands > Sediment ...
TTGTTTGTTTGAAAAATTTCAATATCAGTAATTTCAGGATTATTTTCTAGATCAAGCATAACATATTGAACAACTGATTTGGTTAATTCAAGAACATTGTCTGTAGATGAAGAATACATTTGCAATGAAAGCGGATTATATCCCTTAACCCTCATAGTATAATTTTTTAAAGGTTCGCTGTAGGAAAACCAAATATAGCAATAGTCAATTTTGCACTTACATCTAATTGAGTGGTTTTCAGGGTAAAATGTAACTATTTTATCATTGAATGAAGGGTAAGGTCTTTTAACTTTAGCAAAAGGATATAACGTAAACACTATTTCGGAATAAATATTTGAGTTAAATTGATATTCTTGAAATATTTCTTCAGGTAAATTAGGATGATTAAAAATTTTTAAATAAAAAGAGTCCTTAGTATATAAATTGTATTTGGTTTTAAAAAGATTTAACACATTCTTATCAATCACATTATTGTTTTTTAATTGAAATGTATGTGTGGTATCCCAAAAGGTATACCAGGAAGAAACCTTTAATTCAAAAAATGTTCCATCAGGAAAAGGAGATTTAGCCTCATTATCTTTATAGTTTATGCTTATGTAGTTGGGTAGCTTTAAGTAATTCAATCCTTGATATGTCGATGAACTATCACTATAATTCCTTGTCGTTGATAAATGAAGAGAGCCTTTTCTATTTCCACAATAAATCTTTGAACTTTCTAACTGTGATTGATTTATTTGCCATCTTAAGTCACCTTCGTTATCTATCTGGCCTAATTTACTATCAATTTTACAAAATTGTTTTTCATAGTATGGAGTATTTAAAAGAATAAATTGCATATTGTTATTATTATTCTCTTTTGATTTTAATTCTTGGTAATTTTTTATTACAGATAATGTTTTTAATTCTTCATCAAAATTAATCTGATCTTCTTTTTCTTTACATTGAATAGAATAATAATTATTGAAATCTACTATAATATTCCATTTTAAGAGCTTATGTGACTTGTCATCTTCTGAAGGTTTTTTTCCATTTAGAGTACATTCTTCAGAAACCGGTACATTGATTAAAACGAAATCGACTTTTTTATCATTTGAGGCTCCCTCTTCTCGATCATATGGAATTAGCATATAATTGCAGTTGTGGTCTTTATCTTTTAGCAAGGAATATGAAAAACCATTAAGTGGAATAGTATGTTGGCTAGTGCTATTGTTAACATTACAAGATATTTTTCTCAATTTTTTTTTTATACGATGTACAGTTGTCCAACATTCATTATCTTTACAAGTTCTATCATTTTGAGAATTTGTTGTACATCCGCTTCCAAAATAATCAGTTATCTTGCCTGTAGCGGTTTCTTTTAAATAACATTTTGTATTATCTGGTAAATTTTCGATTCTCAAAAATACTATATCATTATCGCTTAATGTTCTATAATCTATTTCATTTGCTTTAACGTCAATCACAAATAATATAAGGAATGTAATATTAAAATAAATATATATTTTAACTGAAAACAAGCCTCTCATATTTTCCTCCACTATTTAGGATAAACACATCGAAAACCAATATCTTCCCTGATGTCAAATCCATTTATGTATTGATTGTTAGTAATTTGAAGATTAAAAGCACGATCATCAAAACCACCGCCCTTAATAATATTTTTTTCCTTGGCTTTAGTACATGTCCATTCAGAAACATTACCAGACATATGATATAAACCTGTTAAAGTTTTACCCTTCAAATTAGTATAAACAGACAGTGTTTCACCAGGACAATTTTCATTGTTATAGTTCAAATACTCATAGCTCAAATTTCTGTTTGATTTCCAAGGATATTTCAGATAATGCAATTCACTTCCTGTCCATAAAGCAGCAACTTCCCATTGTTGTCGAGTTGGTAAAAAGCCACCTTTAAATCGGCAATATTCTTCAGCTTCATAAACATTTATAAAGTTCATTGGATGATCAGATTTATTTTTTTCATAATAATTTCCAGATTTATTGGAATACGAACATTTTTCTTGAAAAACACATTCTTTGTATTTTTCTACTGAAACTTCAAATTTATCAATGTAAAACTCATTAACAAATTTCCCTTGGTACCGAACTGACCCAATGGCAACTCTATCATTTTGAAAATCTGTTTGAGTTAGATTTTCAATTATAAAAGGTATAATCATTCCAGTTACATTTACGCATACAGTCGTATTACTTGGCACTGTCCTATTAAATTTCAAGTTAAATAAAAGTTCAATAATATTAATGTCTTTTCTATTTTTTAGACGGGGTTGATACATTAAAATTGCGTTTTCAATTGCTTTTGTTTCAGCTTTTTTTATACTGGTTTCATCTTTAACCTTACAACAATGTTTGCCTGTAATTATTATTGGTTTTAATTTATTAAAGTCTTCATCAGTAAGATAACCAGTTTGTTTAAGACAAATCTTGGATCCTTCCCATGTTTCGATTGGATTACCGCGCAAGCGTATTTTACCGCTGCATTTTACTTTTATATCATTTTTTATTATTTGCCCCATTGATAATTCTATCGTAGATTCAAAATATTCACCAAATAATTCTGCAATTATTTCCTTTTTTAATTCCAGTTTAAGTTTTTCAATACACGCTTCTTTTTTGGAATTCTTTTGAGTACAAAATTCAAACATATCCCTACATATTTTTTTTGTTGATTCTCTTGGTTGACAAAGACAACAATCTGTGTGTATGACAAATAAAACAAATATATAGATAATTTTTTTCATTTATTCTCCTTTATACCAGATCAAAAATAGTACTAAATATATATAATTATATATGTCTTAATATTTTAGACCATAATGTAATTGACATTAACGTTCCTTTTCATAAAAACGCTTCCATTTATTTACATATATAGTAATATTATCAATTTTTACCTAAATATTATATATTATATCTATTTTTAGAAAGAAATTCAAATAGTTTTTTGGTTTCAAAAAAAATCCTCATTCAGTATCTACACTGTTGATATTTCGATTCAAGTATAGCTTTTAAATACTGAATTTATAATTTAGGTACGATTGCATGTATTAACAATTTTTTTTTAGGTTGCATGTTTTAATAAAAAAAAGATATTCCTAAGTAGCTCAGTTAAATTTTTCACAGCTTGCCCAGAAAAATTCCATTGTTAATACTCAATCATAAAATTCTTAATGCAAGTATCCACCATGAATAGGCATAAAGCATGCCTGGAAAAACCAATCTTGCACAATCTTGCTTCGTTTGATTTCAGTACAATAGCCGATGTTCAAATTTTGGCTTACTATCTTTTTGTGTTTACTGAGCTCCAGCTCAACATTAGATTTCAGCGGAATTTTCTCATCAAGTTTCGCTCAGATGCTGACTTCAGCGGTATTATGCTTCATGTTTTGTGTTTTGCTGAATTTCAGATCAATAGCCGCTGTCAGTGGATTTTAAAATCGTCCTTTTAAAATTTGTTTACAATCAAACCTTTAATTCAATATACATTTTATTACACAATCTAAACGTACAAAAATGGGAGTATGACCAATGAAATGCATTTTATGCGATGTTTCGCCAAATGATTTACTCAAAATGTTGATCAAAGCAATAAGCTTACTGTAAATTAAAAAATGGTATTATTTGAAGCGAAACATCGCATAAAATTTGTTGGACTAAACCGCTAGTTTAGCTATGATTGTCTGCTTAGCTAATTTCCATGAATTTTTTATCTATACCATTATATGTACTTAGTATAATACCTCTATTTTTTGATTCAATTTTTTTGAACTTTTTGCGCATGATTTGAATTATTTTTAGCTAATCTTTTCAATTTTATTGATAATTTCCCAAATATTGCACGCAAATTTATTTTTTATGACATTTTATACAATTTTTGCTCGCAGCTAATTTGATATTTTTTGTTTTAAACAAAGTGTTCAAAAATTGCAAACGATAATTTATTATAATCAATATCAAAAATAGCTTGTTTATACATTCATAGGTACTAAAGCGAAAAATTAAAGACATCCAGAGTTAAATCATAAATATTTTTTGAAACTCATCTATTATTTTTTACTTCTTCTTTCTGTCTATGAGGAAACACTTACCAAACAGCTGAAGTTAAAAAACTATATGGCTTGAATTTTGCTATTAGCGATACTCCCGCGAAGCGGTTTAGTTCAACCAGATCTTATACAGAAGGTATTTGAGTTCAAATATGAAAATTTGAGTGTTAACCGGAATGCAAAATTCACACCTATTTCATCTTATATTTTTTCGAGACGAAATTGCTGGTGAAAATCAAGCAGCAATAATTTTATCAAAAATTTGCACGGCACAATAAACACACTTCTCTTTGATATTAGCCCAATTCTGCCATCGGGATGAAATATTTTTGTATTCACTGAGATCCATACTTTCAAGATCGTAGGGAAGCGGGGTTGCAAGTTGAATCTGAAGTTGCTGTAATGTCGACTCGCCATTTGGTTGAGGGTATAGTCGTTCAAAACTTTTAAGCGATTCGACAATACCTTCATCCCCCAGATGATCTGAAAGAGCAGCAAAGTCAAGATAGTCTCGTGTCGCGTTTCTTTTTAGGATCAATACAGCTTTTATTCGTAACATTTCAGGTAATGTTGGAAGGGTTATTAATTCACCATGACTCTCAATCTGTCTGGTTTCAAGAGGTTCCTCCCGAATCAGTTGTCGTATTCCTGTTTCAATGCCATCTAAACTTCCTAAAATTTGTACTGGTCGATTGGTTCGTGCTGTAGTCCATCCTGAAACCGACTCAAGGTCAATAAGCACAGCATCAAAACGACTCCTGAGATCTTTTATTACATGATCTGCATCTACAGATAAACGATGTCCGGCATATAAGGCAGATGCAGTGCCGCCTACAAGAACAGCATCAGGGATAATACGTTGAAGATGCGCGGCTGCTGAAATAATTCGTTCCCAATCAGGTAATGTATCTTTGTGCATACTGCATCCAAAAATTATGTCGTTGCGCATAAGGGTTATCAGCATATGCCCGACATATTTGCATAATTTTTTCTTTGAGCTGACTGTCATTTATTAATGCCAGCCTTAGCTTTACCCAATCTTTCTTCCTGCCGTGTGCTATGATATCGTCAATTGCGGCAAGTGTAAATTTTTCATGGTTTAAATGACGATGTTTCAATTGTCTTTCTCCTGGCTTTGAAATTCTTTTCACGATGCATCATTGTCATAATTCACAACATTTCATTAATATGTTGATTTAAGTGATTCATGAGGTTTATTCAACTTTTTTAATGGCAATAAATTGGTTCATCAATGTTATTCTTGATTCACTATTTTATATCACGTCCCTACTCTATATTATTTAATTATATGATTGTAAAGTCATCTTCTCTATTTGTTTATTCAAATAATATCAGTTGTGTGGCTGCACAGTCTATCTGAGAGGTGAAAAATATTTTTTTTTGTAAGCATCAGATTTTAAACAGATTGTGTGAATGCTCAGTCTCTGTCTCCACGCACATGGATAAACTTCAAAAATAAAACCGGTTTCGTGGCCACTCAGTTTTCAGTCCCTTTTGTAGAATATTGTAAAACAAACATGAAAATAATAAATATATTTTGTTACGGTTCTATACTGGCCAATTTTGCGAGTATAACGTTAAAAATAAGCGGCTTGTCCGCTTGATTGTTTGGTTATTAAGAATGAACTGATTAATTTATGAAGTAATTATTGTTGTTATTGCGCTTCGTGTTATAGTGTACATATAATATTTATCCGGTTGCGGGTTGCTCAGAAAGTTCTCCAATGAGCTTGGGTAGATTTCTGACAATTAAACCAATTACGTGGTTGAACTGTTCACACTATTTGCACTTTATTATGTTTATGATTCAGTATAATCCAAACTTTAAGCAAAAAGATTCACTGTCCATTATTTCAAAAGATTGTTTTTGTAATTGCTGTAAAAAATGTCTATTTTCGAAAAAAAATATAGAAATATCAATACTATAGCAGAATGCAGCAATTAATGCATCACCTTTTTTCAATCCCATATTTTTGAATAAATTCAACAATAGCTGGACGACCAGGTTGCTCATAAATAATTTCAAAATTTGCCAATGGATAGATTAGCTGATAAAATTCATTTAATTCAGATGATGAGATCTTAATTTATCACATACTTGTAAGATACCCAATTGAGAATAGAACTTTATTTCTACTTTCTATCAATCATATAACATAAAAATAAATTTAATATGCAAGGAAAATGATTTGTTGGTATAAAGATATGATCAGGAAATAATCCTAGTCATACGATAGATATCTTTTTAATAAATTTTTGAGATTATTAAATTTGTTGAATATTACCAAAAAATATAATTAAAAAATACTGTTTGCAAATCAATTTTAAATAAATATTGTTTCATGAAAAAAATACTTACAAAAATTTTAGTTATATTGAGTTTACTTTCAACATGCCATTGCGCTGTAAGCATTTGTCCTGATTGCGTTAAGAATGGCAAAAAATATGGATGGCATGGGGGAAACTTTCTGAACAAATGGGATGATTATTACAGATGCGCTTTATCCTATAGTGAAGGGGAGTGTTATGAACTGGCGCTTATCTATTTGATAAAGTCAATAGAGCTAAGATATAAAGATCAATGGATGGCAAGGCGATATGGACTTTTGCACTTTATTAATTATTTCCCACACAGAGAAAAGGGCATTGTCCATTATTACTTGAATGAATATGAGAAAGCTGAAATAGAGTTGCTACTATCAATCAAGCATGCTTCTTCTGCAAAAGCTCATTTTTATCTGGATAAAGTTCGGCGTGAAAGAATGGTATTAGAAAAACAACAAACAACGAAACCTGTTATTCAAGTTTCGGTATCTGATAACATCATCTCAAACTCTGGTGAAATATGGACAGCAGAGGATTCTGTCCCTATCTCTGGAACTGTCAAAGATGAACAATACGTATCAAAAGTCGATCTGGCAAAAATTCCAATTTTTATGGAAAATTCAACAAAACAATTTTCATTTCGAGAATTATTGAATTTAAAACAAGGTAAGCATAATATTGATATTGTCGCTAAAAATCTTTTAGGCGGGACATCTAAACATCGTATTGTGATAAATGTTGATAGATCTGGACCTGTGATTGTCATCCAAAGAGTTGAATTAAATTACATTTCTGGCTTCTTATATGATGAATCCGGTGAAATTTCACTTGAAATAAATGAAATAAAATCCTGTGTGCCAACTGGACAGTTTGTTCCTTTTTATGACAAAATTCATCCCCAAAAAAAGTTCATCTCTTTGATTGCTAAAGATAGAATCGGTAACCTAACAAAAGTCGTCATTAATAAGAAAGATGCCTGCTTCAATATAAATTTACAATTTATTGCACAATCATCACAACTGATGTCAGACGATGATAATCTGCATTTCAGACAAAATTCAATTAAACCTGATATATTGATGGATGAAAACTATAATAATACAACTGTTTATGAAAATACTATTCGATTGAAAGGAAAAGTAAAAGGAAGTAATATTGAATCGTTATTTATTAATAACATCAATTATCCTGTACCCAAGGGATTAATTATTTGTTTTTCACATGCTATTGACCTCTCTGTTGGGAAAAATGTAATACAGATCAAAGCAACCGATAAAGCCGGTAATTTCATACACAAACAACTAATTGTTAATAGACGAATTTCAGAAATCAAAAAAAATAAGTATCGATATTCTGTCGCCATACATTTATTTGAAAACCTGTATGGTCAAATAAATGTTGCACAGTTTAAACAATTTCTTGAAAATGAATTTTATCAGGAACGTCGGTTTCAGTTAGTCGCTCCCAATGTAAACCGAACAAAAACGCCCCAGTCATGTCTTTTGGGTTATATCACAAAAAGACATATTCATAATAAAATTGGTGTTGAAGTTTTTGCGCGTCTGATTGAAACAAAAACATCGCGAATATTAGGAATCAAGTATCATGATGAAAATGCCATTTTTAAAGATGTTTATGAAGAGTTTCTTTCGGAAATCACCTTGCAGAATTTATCAAAAAATATAACCAATAAATTTCATAAGCAATTTCCACTATTAGAAGGAAAAATAGTTAATAAATCAAACTCAATTATCATTGCAGAGATCTTACAATATGAAGATATTCCTGATAAATGGAACGTCATTATAGGAACCGATACAAAAATTTATGGGACAGGTCAGATTCTTAACAAAAATGAAAATGGACAGTTTATAATTGACCTGTTAACAGGAAAAAATAAAGTAATAACAACAGATCATAAGGTGATTTTGCAATGAACAGTACCAAAAAAGGAATACCTTCAGTAAAAGAGGAACGTGATATTTTGCATGCTTTTCTTGATCTCGATAAGCCTGAGCCTTTTATTAAAAGATATTCATATTTCATAGCGTCCACAGTTCGTAGTACTCTTATAAAAAGTCATTTTCCTTTTAATGAAAATGACATTAAAGATCAAACAAATGAAGTTTTCGAAGATCTGCTTAAAAACAATAAGAGAAAATTGAGAACATATGATGAATCAAAAAGTCGGTTATACAGATGGATTAACCGAATAGCATTTCAAATAACCTTAAAGTACATGATGAAAAAAGGATTTGATTCTCCAAAAAGCGAACAAAATAGAGATGTCATAGACGAAAAAGTTATTTCGATTGCAGATAAATTTCCTATTGCAGATGAGCAATTAGAGCAATTAGAAGAAGAGGAAATCAAACGATTAAAATTTGAAAGTGTCATGTCTATTATTCATAGTAAAACCATATCAGATAGAGATAAACTTGTTATTCAACTACATTATTTCGAAGGAGTGAAATTAATTGATATTGCGAATACTTTTGGAATTTCAGATTCTAACATATATTCAATCCATAAAAGAGCGATTGATAAAATACGAAAAAAATTTGAAAAACTCTTTAAACAAATAAACAAAATGAATCTTTCCGAATAATATCTCGGATCAGATGGAAAGAAATGGAGATTTATTATGAAATCATGCAGACATATAAAACATGTATATCCATATATTGATGGCGATTATTCTGTTAAAAAAAGAAGAAAACTTGAAAAACATTTCGTTTCTTGCGACATTTGTAGACGAACAATGGCAATCGCAATAAAAGTTAAAAATGAAGCAGAAGCTTATGAATGGGAACTTTTGTCAGACTATGAAACACAACTGACTTTAAATGAATTGAAACCCAATAAAACTCAAAAAATTGTTGAATTCTTTGAGCACATTAATTCTATGACTGGATCACTGATTAATGATGCCATTCAATCATTTCAGATGTTGAAATATCAGCCAGTTCGCGTTCGTTCTTTTGCTCCTGTTCGATCATTGACGCATAGTTCAATTAAACAAAATATAAATGATTTGAGTATTGAATTAATTACTGAGAATTATAAAAATGATGTCTTGCTTAAGGTAATAATTGATCAAACAACAAACAAGGCCAATAATATCCGGTTGACATTGATAGATACTGATAATTGCCCAGTTGCATCTTCACCATTACGTGGTCAGAAAGTTTGTTTTCAACATATACAGTTTGACAATTACCAGTTGATTATCAAGCAAAATGAGCAAGAAAAAGGCGTTTTGAATTTTGTGATTAATGAAGAAGGTATTTATGATAGAACAAACCATTTATCTTGAAGCCAGTCTTGAAACTTCAGATGATTCAACCGCTGAGAACTGTAAACTTAAAATCGGAATAAAAAAATCTGAGGCTTCTGTGGGGGCAACTCAAGTTGTATTCGTTTCTATACATACCATTGAGGAACGATGCAGGGATATGATAGAAAAATTAAATCAAGTCAGCAGAAAAGGTGGCGGTGATCAGCATATTATTAATGAACTCAAAGAAATGGGGCAAATGTTCTGTAATGAACTATTGCCTGTTGAATTTAAAAATAAGTTAAGATATTCAAATGCCCAATATCTGGTATTAACCCTTGATGCCAGTCTGATCCATATACCATGGGAACTTCTATGTATTGATAATGAATTTTTATGCCTGCAATTTTATATGGGACGAATTGTAAAAACAGATCAACCTTTTACAGATGACCCAAAAAAAATTGTTAAACCTTATAAAATGCTTGTACTTGTAGATCCAAAAACAGAACTTGCCAATGCATCCTCTGAGGGCCTTGAAATATGTGAAATAATGGATCGTAAAAACAGAATGGATTCTTCCCCGCCTGTTATTGACGCATTTTTGGAATCTACATTATCAACCGCTATGTTGAAGGAAAAATTCCATAATTATGATTTTGTCCATTACGCTGGACATGTAGATTACAATAAAGAATATCCTGGTAAAAGCGGTTGGAATTTACAAGATAGTTCTTTTAAGGCAGAAGATATTATTAAAATGGGTGGAAATGCGCCAATGCCATGCCTCGTTTTTTCCAATGCCTGTCAATCTGCTCGTTCTGAAAAATGTCATTGGAAAGACAGATATGATACCTTCGGCCTTGCACATTCATTTATGATTTCAGGTGTTAATCACTATATTGGATCTTCCTGGGAAATCATTGATTCACCGGCAAAATGCTTTGCGCTGACATTTTATGAAAATTTACTTTCCGGAAAGTCTGTTGGCGAATCCATTAATATTGCCAGAGTTGAATTAATTCATCGATATGGGCCGGATTCTTGCTGGGCAAGTTATGTTTTATATGGGAATCCCCAAACGAAATATTTTCCAATTATTGTGCGAACAAAAGAAACGCCAAAAACTGTAAAACATTCACAATCTAAATGGTCTAAAAAATGGTTCGTTATTATTGGCATTATTGTCCTGTTAGCATCATTATTTTATTATTCTAATCGAACGCAACAAATCTATTCGAGATATGAAATTAACGACTTAATTTCTACAATTGGGACAATTGTTGCCAGTGAACAGTCAAAGACTGAACATCTAAAAAAGCTAATAGAAATATTAGAGGACATAAAAAATTCTAAAGATCCTGTTCTTCTCAATCAAACAATCCATGAAAAAAATTTACAATCAATTACTATTGCCGCGTTTTATGATTCAACCAATAAAGATGAAGCTTTTATTGCATCGTGCATTCAATTTGAGATTCTAAAAAAACCAAAAATAATATTATTGGAACGAAATAATTTGGATATATTGCAAAAAGAGATTAAATTGAGTAATCAAAAGCCAAAATTTCTTTCTGCCCATTATTTTCTCTTTTTTGAGGTTATATCTGATACTGCTTTTTTTATGCATTTAGTGGATACAAAACCAGGAAGAGTCATTGATCTTTTTTATGAAAATTTAGATAATACAAAAACTTATTTTGATCAAAAAGAAAAGATTGCTGAAAGATTATTACACACATTAGAAAAACGTCACCCATAAAGTACAAAGAGATCAAATGATCTTTTGATCAATAGGAGGGCATCTATATGTCAGGTATTTCCAAAAGGACATGGTCATATTTTTTATGTTTATGTTTCTCATTGTTTTTCATTTTTATGAATAACAGTGTCGCTCAATTTTATGATTTTACATCAACACCAAACCCCAATGGTTCAGGTGCCAGAGCTTTAGGTATGGGAGGGGCATATATTGGCGGAGCTGATGATGCCACAGCAGCGTCCTGGAATCCAGGTTGTCTGATTAATTTACAAGATTCAGGCGCTGAATTTTCCATTGTGTTTAATGGGAAACATTTGATTGAAAAGAACAATTTTGGCAGTAATCCGGGCTCATCAAATACAATGAGTGTTTCAGATGAAACGATCAACTATTGCAGCATTGTTTATCCTTTTCAACTGTTCAAGCGCAATATGGTCATTTCATTGAATTATCAAAATCTTTATGACTTTAACAGGGAATGGGATTTTCCTGTGACATTTACCGAAAAGCAAGAAATGATGGGTTCAATCATTCTGATGCAAACTGATGAAACCCATAGTTTTGATCAAAGTGGTATGTTGTCTGCTTTAGGGCTTGCGTATTGTATTCAGATTATACCGAAATTGTCATTTGGACTTACGCTGAATTTCTGGAATGATGATTTCACTCAAAATAAGTGGGAACAAAAATACGCTGTAATTGGAACGAATGTAGTAACACCACCTGACTTTCCCCAAATACCCTCTGAACCCATTAGAACAGATATAAGCTATAACGCTATGGACAGCTATTCTTTTAATGGCTTTAATGTGAATCTTGGCCTGATGTACAGAGTCAACAGTAAACTATCCATTGGTACAGTTTTTAAATCTCCTTTTACTGCTGATATTGATCACAAGATAAAAACTGATGAAGAACCTGAGATCATGTTAACTGAAAAACTAAAAATGCCAATGTCGTATGGCATTGGATTTTCATATCGACTTACTGATTATTTTTCTATTGCCGGTGATATTTACAAAACAAAATGGCAGGATTTTATATATACTGATCATCAAGGAAATGACATCTCTTTTGTTACTGGAAAGAATAAAAAAGAATCTGATATCAAGTCAACCTATCAAGTCAGAATTGGATCTGAATATCTGCTTTTGAACCAAAACCCAACATATATTATTCCTGTCAGGGCAGGAATTTTTTACGATCCCGCTCCGGCGCAAGGTAGTCCTGATGATTACTATGGTTTTAGTGTGGGTACAGGACTGACCATTCAAAACATTGCTTTTGATATTGCCTTTCAGTATCGAACTGGAAATGATGTGGGGGAATCAACCATTATTAATTATGATAATTTTTCTCAGGATATTAGAGAATATCTGGTTTATTCTTCATTTGTGGTTTATTTGAAATAAATTATTTTTAGCAAAAATGTACAAAATTAAATAAATTTTGAGAATTAACAAAACATTAGAGATGTTATATCAACAACCTATTCTTAATTCTGAAAATTCTTAAATTCTGTAAATTCTGATTCTAAAAATGGGCGAACAATTATCGAATAGTATTGTTCCCAAAAATCAATCCAATCGTAATTTTGTCATCCGATTACTTGAAATATTCAAAAATTTGTAAAAAAACTGCAAGGTTTTTTCTACCCCAAGATATAGATATATTAAATTCGCAGACAAATTGTCTATCCCCAATATTTAACGATTCAGTAAAAAGGAAAAAATTATGAACGTACAAAAAACAAAAAACATTTTTTTTATAAATGCCTTTACATTATTGTGTCTTGTCATTCCATTTACTGCTTTTGCTTTTACACTCAATTATCAGGCATCGTTAACCGACAATGATAAAATTCCAATTAATGGAAAAATTAACATGCAGTTCAGTATTTATAACACAGAAACTGAAGGTGAACCGCTTTGGAATGAATCAATAAATGATTTACCAGTAATCAATGGCATTTTATCAGTTATTATTGGAGAAAAAAATGGCATTCCCGATAGCATGATTAAAGATTATGATGCATTATTTTTAGGCA
>Ga0272440_1002760_pt1 | contig 13498 bp, 7 predicted proteins | sample SSMMMBAug17_FD_192440 | JGI IMG/M metagenome (GOLD analysis project Ga0272440, IMG submission 192440) | Marine sediment archaeal communities from Little Sippewissett salt marsh, Falmouth, MA, United States - SSM-MMB-Aug17 | ecosystem: Environmental > Aquatic > Marine > Wetlands > Sediment ...
CTTCTTCAGTGTAATCCTGGTACAAAAAAAGAATGAACTGTTGTCTACGCATATGCCTGATGCTTAATTCTTGAACAGTCATTATAAATGGTGAACTTATTTTCAGAGCTTTCCTTAGTATTAGTAATCTGACTGCTAATGTTAAGGTATATCTAAATCCTTTTCAGAAATTCCTATCTCTTACTATGGTTGTTTCAATTTGGTCAGCTGGCCTAAGAACACTTTCATTCTGATATTGATAAAGCAGAGATGTCCATTTAATATCATCTCTGCCAAGTCCATCTTGATTACTTTCTTTTGTAAGTAAGTGATCATACATTTTCGCGTATATCGTAGTAAATATTTTGTTATTCGTCTGGTTGGTCGAACCTTAAGTTCGCCTTCAAACAAAAACCGAAATCAAACCTATATTAGAAATCAATGTAGGGGCGAACCTTGTGTTCGCCCGCCTGACAACAATCGTTTGAGAACCTATGACCGAAGGCAAACGTTTCTAATTCATTCTCAAACATAGGTTTTATACCGGTTTTGTCTGTTCTTCGCAATGTTACTGAAATTAAAAAAATAGAGAAGCAGCTGCAACAGGCCCAGAAGATGCAAACTATCGGGAGCCTGGCCGGGGGAATTGCCCACGACTTTAACAATATTCTGTTCCCGATTGTAATGATGGCTGAAATGCTTGTTGAAGACCTGCCTGACAGCAGCGAGGAGCAGCAGCATGCCAAAGAGATATTTAAAGCCGCTCAAAGAGCCAGTGAGTTGGTGAAGCAAATTCTTTCGTTCAGCCGTCAAGCTGAACACAAAGCCATACCGATTAAAATTCAGTCGGTTTTAAAAGAGGTCCTTAAGTTATGCAGTCCACCATTCCTTCCGACATCGAAATCATTAAAAATATCCAACATGATTGTGGGCTTGTAGAAGCAGATTCCACTCAAATCCATCAGGTGGCTATGAACTTGATCACTAACGCATATCATGCTGTCGAAGAAAAGAGCGGAAAAATTACTGTCCTTCTCAAGGAATTTGAACTGAGTCAAGGTGATTTCCCAGGAAGTTCTCTCAAACCGGGCAGGTATGTCCAGTTTACAGTCTCAGACACAGGGTACGGTATAGAGTCGGATGTCATGGATAAAATATTTGATCCATATTTTACGACCAAGGAACAAGGCAAATTTACCGGCCTTGGGCTTGCCACCGTATACGGAATCGTCAAAGAATATCTGGGAGATATTATAAGGTATACAGTGAGGTTGGAAAGGGCTCCACATTCAATGTATTCCTGCCGGTAGTTGAAAAAACCAGTGGATCTGAAAATGCTACAAAAACGGGAACGCTGCAAATCGGAACAGAACTCTGGTAATTACCGACATGACAATGCCTCAAATGACAGGCGATCTGTTATCAAGGGAACTTAAGGGGATCAGACCTGATATACCCATTATTATCTGTACCGGGTTTAGTGAAAGGATCAAAAAGGAAAATATTGAAACGGTTGGATTAGATGGAATTCTAATTAAACCAGTTGTAAGGGCTGAATTATCTAAAAAGGTCCGTGAAGTTTTAGATAGAAAAATGATTTGACATTTGAACCTGATTCCGCCCATTTTCTTTTGATTTATAAAGCGCCGTATCTGCACTTTGAATCACTTGTTCCATATTCTTTCCATGGTCAGGAAAAAAAGCAGCTCCCAGTGACGCTGTTACATCCAATAGTTTTTCCTCATATGGGACTTTTATATCATTCATGATTCCTTTTCGGACCGATTCCGCAGTTTCGAATAATTCATCAGGACAAAGATTGGGACACATCAATAGAAATTCTTCCCCCCCATAACGACATGGCTGAAGTGTATTGCAAGATTTTTCTTTTAAATACGCCCCCAGATGTCTCAATACCTCATCTCCAGTATCATGTCCATAAGTATCATTGAAAGATTTGAAATGATCGATGTCAACCATTACAATCCCAAGGTATTGGTTTTGTTGCGTCGCTTTTTCATGTTCTGTCTTTAAAAGATCTTGCATGTGTCGTCGGTTGAACAATCCTGTGAGGGGATCATGCCTGGATTCATATGTCAAGGCTTCACGAAGTTTCAAATTAGCCAATGCCAGGGCATAATGGGCAGTCATTCGACAAATGAGCATTCTTCGTGATTCCAATCGTCGGGTAAATGTATCATCAAAAATTCTTGGTGGTGCTGTTCCAAACTGAAAATGCAATACACCCATTTCACCGGACTGGTCTTTTAATGGGATACAAATATAAACATGATCATTTGCAGGACCACAGGACTCACATCTTGGTGTTGATCCAACATCTTCGACAAATAACAATGATTTTGATTGAAGGCATGGACAGGCATTCTTCTCCAGCGAATTTGATGCAGGCATTGCCGCACCCCATGACGTTACCTTTTTCATTGTGTTTTCATCTCCAATCCATAATATTCCAAGATCGCCTGGAAACAATTTCTGAGCAAAGGACTGCAATACAAGATAGCTCTCTTTATCTGTCTGACATCCATGAAGGGCATCGCTGAATTGATTCAATAACATCATTTCACGAGAACGGGCTTCAAGATCCTGAACAGCTGAGGAAAGTTGATGGACTGTCAGGTTCAAATCAGCGGCACGATCTTGAACTTGTTTCTCTTGTGTATGAAAATATTGTGCATTCTTGATTGCGATTGCAGCTTGAGAGGCAATAATCTGTATACGATTCACACGATCTGTAGAGAACAATCCTGTCAATCTTTTATTTTCAAGGTACAGCAGGCCGGCTATGTTTTCATGATATGAAACAGGAACGCATAGCAATGATCGCGGTGAATTCTCACGAATATAAACATCGTATTGATATTCACCTTGCTTGCCAGCATCCCATAAACAAACAGGTTTATGTGATTGAATGACCTGGTGGGCAATGGGAAGACAAACATGTTGGCTGGTCTCCAATGGTTCTGACACCATTAAACCGACTTCCTGTGTTTCCATATTTAAATGTGCTTCAACAAACCAGGACTGTTTCTTTTTCAATATCAGACAGCCCTTATGTGCCCCTGAATACCTGAGAACAGTTTGGATAATATTGTCCAACAAGACTTCAAGTTTCATTTCCACGCAAAAGGATTGGGAAACTTGCCAGATATCCTCATGATCGACATGTGAAATTGATGACCCCTGTGTTTCCTGCATATTTTTTGTTTTTGACGGCCATACAGATGACTGTAGTGATTCGTTGGATTTCAGAATTTTTTCGTGGTTGGCATATTCGGCAACTTTGCGATCTGCCCCCCATTTGACATATGCTTGATAGGCATCCATGATGTAAGACCTGGCCAGTTTATCTTTTTCTTTTTTTGCGTAATATGCACCTGCAAATTCGTTGGCAAGGGCCTCTTCATGATAAAACTGATTCGTCTTTGCAAAAGAAATCGCCTGGTCATAATATTCTGCAATATCTCCATGAACATCCAGATGATTGGCTTCTTCAGCCAGAGCCAGATAATATCGATGACTGGCATTTTCAGGGCATTGGTCAGACCATTTTTTTAATTGTTGAACATGATATTTTATTTTTTTTCGCCATGATTTTTTTTCTTCTTTTCCAGCAGATCTATATACACCAGTGTACGCTAATACCACATAAAAACTAACAACCTGTATCATTGGCGTTCCCAGGGCGACATTTATCATATTTTCACACTTTTGTGCCAATAGGACTGATTTTTCATGATTTCGAAACCAGACACTCAGCATCAATTTAATTGAATACAAAATAAACAATCTGTGTGTATCTTTATTTGATGTCAATGATTCAATGGCTTTTTGTTCATCAAATGACTGGCCGGTTAAAATATGCGGTGGGGTAATTCCAGATATAAGGTTTAGAATTGTTTGACGATACATGGCATGTATATCGTTTTTCTCGAAATTATCTTTTGCGTGAAGACGAATATCTTGTAAATCCGAAAGAATATGTTTCAGGCGCCTGCCACACGAGAAAGACAGAAAAAGATAATATTCAGTAGCCTGTACTGCACGTGCAGGGTATCCACGTATCAGGCATCTGTCGATTTCCTCTTTTAGTTGGGTCAAATGTGTACTGAACGATTTGCTTCGATGTGCAATATACCAGATATTAACCAGACGAGTTTCTGTTTGCAGATCAGTATCGGTCAGTCGGTCAACAATGGTCTGCCCCATGAGTGCCCAATGCATTGCAGTGGCTGATAATCCAACTCGATCGATCAGGAATCGAGCAAACATGATCCACAGGTATGCGGCATCAGCTGTGATACCTTTTCTAAACATTTTATGAATGGCCTTTACAATCAATCCTATCGATGTTTTTGGATCTGAATGATGCGCACTTCGGATAAAAAGAACCATCAAACGTATAGTTAATTTATGTTTCAGATCTTTATCTGATATTCTTTTTTCAGGATTTATTTTTTGGAATTGACGATATTTCAATCCTGTTGTTAAAATTGTCCATTGTCGATAGATTGCTGGGGCTTTTAATTGAGTTCCAACAACAGATAAACCATCCCTTACTGTTTCAAAAACTTTTTTATGCTGCTTCTGTCTGAAAAAAATACTGGCAAGGCATTCATAATATTTTAATTTTTCTATGTCTGAAGAAACATTTTTTGAGAGTTGTTCTGCGATCAAAGGGATTTCATTATCAAGGGGTGCAAAATTGGCAGCTATCAAGGCATTGAGATATAAATCAAAAAGGAGTTGGTGATGATTTTTCCAATCTGATTCTGAAAATAATGATATGCCTTTGTAAAAATAATGATATGCCGTCAGGAACAAACCTGACATCAATGCACGTTCTCCACCAGAAATATAAATTCTTGCCTGATCTATCTTTGAGTCATTGTCTGTTTGTGTTCGATGGAGATGTCCTGCAACCATATACAATGATTCATTGACTACTTTTTTGGATATGGACAGAGATATCTGCTGATAAATTTTTTGATGAATGTCTTCTTGCCTGTCCCTGGATAAATCAAGATACAAAGATTGCTGTATACAATCATCTGAAAACATCCACGTATCGTGCTTTTTTTTCGTGTGATCTAGGTTGTCAGATGAAATATCTGGGGCAATCAAACCAGATTTGAAAGCCTTTTGAATGAAACGTTCCACTTCCAATACAGGCAATCCGGTTATTTGGCAGGCAAGCGCCATGGACCAGGATTGTCCGATACATGATAAATTCTGAAGTATTTTTCTTTCTGATTCATCCAGGTCATGAAAGCTTGAGTGCCAGAAAGCGGGAAGAGAATCTGTTGAAGAAAATTTGATCACAAGGTCTGCATCCTTTATCATGAGTTTTTCGTGCATGAACATGTAGTCAAGTGCCATTCGAACGGCACGTGGATTCCCATGGGTCTTGTCATAAACAATTTCCGACAGACGCTCAGCCCGATCGGTTGAGTACTGAAATAGATCCAAAATATATTCACTTACTGCTGATTTGGATAAGTTGTATGCCTCAACTGAATATACATTGATCCCTTGTGTTCGACAGTTCGTGATCAAGGTTTTGATTGGCGGTGACTGATCTTTATCACATGTTGCAATCACAAAAAAAGACTGCTGGGTGTCAGATAACAATGATTCTAGTAGTATTAACGATTCTTCATCTGCCCATTGTAAGTTTTCCAGACATAAAACCATGGGTTGAAATTTTTGTCCCAGCATTTGAAATAAGGCCAAAAGAAATGGTTTGGCTGCAATGATTTGTGATCGTGATTGTGTTGAAGGAAACAAATGGTTTGATAGCGGCGTTAGTTCCGGTATAAGTTCAAGTATAAATTCCGGACAGATTAAACCTTTATAAATCAATTGTTTGATTTGATTTTCAAGCTCGTTGGGAAAACTTGTGTGCATCATTTTCAACAAATGAGACAGGATTCGGGCAAAAACGCCCAAGGGCAAATCTGGTGTACAGCTAAAGGATCCACAAAACCAATATCCATTATTTTCAAAAACATGAGGAATCAAGGTTTTACATAGAGCGGATTTACCGGTACCGGGGTTTCCTGAAACAAGAAGCAAGGTAGAAATACCATCAGAAAGGGTTTGCTGAGAAAAACTATTATAAATCACATGAATTTTGTTTGTTTCTTCGTTTCGTTCATATAATTTGCTGCTCAAGTGGATTACAGGAGTTCTTTTTTGGGATGGATCAAAATTTGAAATCAAAGATTTGTCTGTAATACAATTATACAAATCGCACTTTAAAAGATATGCTGAGTCATAGCGTTGTGATGGTTTTTTCGCCAGAAGTTTCATCAAAATTTGAGAGACGGCCTCGGGAACATGTTGTGCAACAGGCACATAAGGATCATAGCCCTCATGAGGTGGCACTGGTTGACGCATGATATGTGACTGTATCTGACGAAGTGTGTCCTTTTCCCGAAAGACAGGAGAGCTGGTGAATAATTCGTAAAAAATACAACCCAATGCATACAAATCTGTTCGTTCATCAACGACATCATTGGTGAAACCAGTCTGTTCAGGGGGTATAATATCCGGGTTTTTATTCACAAAAGGAGGTCTTGAAATCGTATGACCATTCATTTTGATAGCAGATTGCCAGTCTATGAGAAAAACCTTGCTAGAATTAGAATCAATTAAAAGATGATCCAGTGATAGATTCATATGAACCCATTTTTTTGAATGAATCTGTGCCAATGCGTCAGCCGCAAGATAAAACAACCGCAGAATTTCTTCTGCCTGGTATAACCTGGCGCGAATGGCCTGATTCAATGAAATACAACCTGTATCTGGATAGACGGTAATCAGGGCCTCGGGTATATCAAAAAAATCAATGGGTCCAATGACACAGTCTGTCTGAATGTTTTCCGAAATCTGATAGTCCTTTAAAAAACAAATTCGCCTGACAGGTGAAAGGTTTACGCGTTTTGCACACTTAAGTACGACAGACGTATTGGTTTGCATATTGATTGCTTGTTGGACAATGGTTTGTTCACTTTCATACAATATGTCATCCACGCGAAAGCCTGAAAGATTAATCATGGTATTTTCCTCCATTTAATCAGCCATGAAAATGTCCTCTACTTATATAGACACGAAAATTTGAAAAATCTTACAGGTGAGATGAAAAAAATATTAATTTTTTTAGTCAACTATTATTTTTTTTATTATTATGATCGAGTCACTAATTATTATTGACAGATGATACATTTTTATATTAAATTGAAAATTTCATATAATCAATTAACTCACTCATTTTGCAAGGGAGAGTAAGCATGTTTCGTCATTTGGGTTTAGGAACAAAAATGATTTTGGGAAGTAGTGTGCCTCTTTTACTGGTCATCGTACTGGGTATTGTATGCATGATCAATATAAAGACACTACTGGAAACCAGTTCCCTGGTGGATTTTAGCCATCGTATTATGGGAACTGCCAAAGATATTGATAAAATTATTAGCGATCTTGAAAGTGGGGAGCGTGGTTTTTTAATTGCAGGAAAGGATGAATTTCTCAAATCCTATACCAGTGGAAACAAGAACCTACACAACAAAATTGAAACATCTATTCAACTGGTTAAAGACAGCCCAAAGCAAGTTGAACGCTTACATAAAATAGAAAAATTAATTGACAGATGGAATGAATCAGCCGCTCAACCCGAAATATCCAAACGGCGACAGGTTGAAGTTACCATTAAAAATGATCAATATGTGAAACAAAAACTGGCTTCTGGTATTGGTAAAAAGAAACTTGAGGATGTGGCCATTTATCTGGAAAGTCTGGATATTGATTTTCTCAACTCAGAAAATATGGGTGGAACCAACCTGATAATGACCATCACCACAGATATCGAAAATCTGCAATCTGGTATGCGTGGTTTTTTGATTACTGGAAAAGATGAGTTTTTGTTAAAATACAAGAATGCCAAAGATGCTTTTTATCGGCATGAAAAATATGTTCATCAAATTATTGAAGCCACATTTGATCGTGAAGAAACGGTTGAATTTTTTGAAGCCATGCAGCAGCTTTTAAGAAAATGGATGGATGAATTTGCCAGCCCGCTTATTGAAAAACGTCGAAACATTTCGAACAATGACTCTGAAGCTGAAAAAATTTCTGAATTTGAGACAATTATTGCTAGAATTGATAGTGATGAAAGTTTTAAAATATTGGATGAAATTGAATTTTATATCGAAGATTTACTTGATGCCTTTGATACAGACAGAAGTGAATGGGCCAGCAGAAAAACCCTGGCTGCCGGGCGATCCATCGATCAGATGGAAAACAGTTTGCGCGGTTACTTGATTACAGGCAATGAAAAATTTCTTAAAGTGCTTGAAACAAAAAAGAATACATTTCAAAACACAATATATGACCTGATGGATTTTGTTGACAATGCTTTTGTTGTTGAAAACTCAGTGGAAAGTATCAATCAAATCAAAAAAATCATTACAAAATGGATCGAAGCGGATGCCGAGCCTGAAATCAAGAAACGAATGGAAGCGAATAAAGATCGTGCAGACATGTCTGATGTAACAGCACTTATTGAAGCTGGAACTGGAAGCAGTATTATGGGAAAAGTTCGAGATACTTTGTCAGATTTTGTCATGGATGAAAACTCTCATATGACTGAACGTCAAAACCAATCCTCCCTATCTGCAAAACTGGCACAACAAATGATTGTTGTTGGAACCGCTGCTTGTATTCTCATCTCAATCTTGATATCCTTTTTTCTGACACGCGCTATTACTGGGCCCATAAAAGAAATTTTTCAGGGGCTTAAAAAATTCAGCAACAAAGAATTCAGTGAGGTACAAGGTCAGTTTGGTGAAATTACCACAAACCTTTCAAAAAGCAGTGAGGAATTAAACAATGCCAGCAAGGAAATTTCAGAAGGTGCAAACTTGCAGGCATCTAGTCTTGAAGAAACTTCATCATCAATGGAACAGATTTCCTCAATGGCAAAACTAAACAGTGATAATGCCAACCATGCCGACGAATTGATGAAAAAAGTCAATGTTTTGATGGATAAAACCAATGAAGCCATGAAAGCCTTGACCGATTCAATGAAAGAAATCTCAAAAACAAGTGAAGAAACAGTCAAGGTAATCAAAACCATTGATGACATATCTTTTCAAACCAATATTTTGTCATTAAATGCTTCAATAGAAGCTGCCACTGCAGGAGAAGCGGGAAGCGGGTTTGCGGTTGTTGCTGATGAAGTTCGGGTTTTGGCAAAACGTTCGGCTGATGCTGCCAAAGCAACTGAAAAGTTTATTGAGCATAATGTCAGTAAAATAAAGGAAGGTAACGAACTGGTTGTTAGAACGAGCGATGCCTTTGCTGAGGTGAACACCATATCAATAGAAGTAACGCATCTTGTCAGTGAAATTGCAACAGCATCTGATTCGCAAACCAAAGGAATTGAGCAAATCAATACGTCTCTATCTCAAATGGAAGATGTTACACAAAAAAATGCAGGTGCATGCGATTCGCTTTCATCTCAAGCTGCTGATCTGAATAGTCATGTGAATGTTATGCATTCTATTTTGGAAGGGAAAAGTGCCTCTGATGATTATGAGTCTAGTGCCTCTGATGACTATGAGTCTGATAAACTGATTGATGACGCTTAGGAAAGCTCTGAAAATAAGTTCCTCATTATTCAATATTTGTTGATTCGTTTCTGAACCAGGATTACACTGAAGAAGATGAATAAGATGAAATAAAGACACTTTAAATTCATCTTATTCATCTTCTTCAGTGTAATCCTGGTTCAAAAAAAGAATGAACTGCTGGCTACGCATATGCTTTATGTTTAATTCTTGAACAGTCAAGCATTATAAATGGGGAACTTATTTTCAGAGCTCTCCTTAATTATTGAAGGTGGACTGGACTTTACTGACTGGGCTTCTCTTATCCAAATGATCAATAGAATTGAATATAAGCTTGAAATATTTAATATTTAATTGTTGTACTTTTTCTGAAATTCCATTATGTTTTGCCTATGAAAAAAAACAGTTATATTAATTGAATGTATTGGGAGAAACAATGTCCATCAGAACCTGCGTATCCCCCAAGGGTAAATTCATCTATGGGATACACCAGCCATCATATGACGTAGATAATTTAAGACAAAATGATACGATCCAATCATTGGGGCAATATTCTAATGGGCGCGCACATTTAAATCAGAATAATTATCCAGCAGATGACATTCATATTCAAGAAGCAGATGTCATTTATGAAATTCCCAATGCCTTTCCATTTAAAGGAGCCACCTATATTAAAAAGAGATGGGCGGATAAAAAAAAAGGGCATTTATCAAAGATTTATTTAACACCAAAGCCCTCATTTTCATGGTCGCAAAGCCTTTCTCAGTGGGCAGATAGCGCAGAAATACCGGATGAAAAAGCCTCTCAACTTCTCACACAATTACCTGAAGCAATCCAGTTAACCATAGCATTACTATCGAATGACCCAAAAGATCTCATCCAACTGGCAAAACATGTTTGTGAGTTTACATATGACAACAAAAACCAACCAACAGGTTTGAAATATAACGAATCAAATGGCCGACCCATTATTCATAAACCAATTATTTTTGAAACACTGGTAAATAATCCAAAGCTGCCGGATACTTACAAAATCGCTATGGTGCTTCGTCCAGGAATTCAGGGCATAAGTCCTATTGTTGGTGAATATTCAAGCAAACAAAGTCATGTATATGAATACCTGCGTGCAAACAGTTACATACCCTGGGGACATTATGCCGCCAATATGGCTGATGATGCCATTCGGTACGATATCGATTTCCTGACGATGGAAGATATTACTGGCATGCGTCATTTATACTATCAACGTACATACGTTCACCTGGCAAAACAATTCCATATTCCCATCAATGCGCATCGAAAAATTATTCCAGCAGATGAATTGGAAACACTTCGCATGACTATTTTGGATTATTTGAAGAAATCGCAAGAGAGCCTTTCATTTAATGGCAATCTTTGGGGATGGAATTTTGGTGCGGGTTATGCGCCCAATCATTATCGCTTGCATGCATCACACCAACAAATTCATCAGCAATATGCCATGATTCCCGCACAGATACCAACAAATGAAGCGAACGTATCCATGAAAAGCTATGCGTGCGGTGATCTTGTTGCGGATTTTATCAAAGACTATAAACACAATTTTGGATGTTCTTTTTTTGACGCTTATGTTCAGGCGATCAAAAGCAATCGACGAATGGACGATCCAGACAAGGGACCACAGGAACTGATTATATATGCGGATACGCATATCATGATTTATGTTCCCAAAGCGCAGACATCACAGTGGGAAATTCAGATTATGCCGACATCTGCTGTAGGGAATATTCTCATGGCGGATCGCACAATGCGCGATGCCCTGGATCGCGGCATATTTATTACCGCAAAAATATTATCCGCACTCAATGTGCAATTGGTCACTCATATGGAATATGCCAGTCGTTTTTATGCAGAGCCGACAGATCAACGATTGATTATCGCATTTTTACCCAGAATGCCTGAATCACCCGGCGCATTCAGCGAGGCTCAGTTGCGATGGATCAATGGACACTATCCAGAAGATTTTGCTGCAGCCTGTCGTTTAAAGCTGCCTGATATTATCGAGAGGAGTTTTTCGTGAATAAAATAATAATTTCAATTGTTCAGTGTATTTTCTGTTTTGTGTATATTTTGTTTTTTGCGTTGCCCACTACTATGGCACAGGATGAACCCCCCATGCGTGTGCATATTCAATCCTTTGACATTCAGGGAAACACAGTCATTTCAACCCACAGTCTGGAAAGAGTGCTTAATGATTATATGTCGCGGCATTTTCCAGATGCCATGCTCAATTTCGCTGACATGCAGCTTTTAACAGATCGCATTACGCTGACATATAAAGAACAGGGATATTTTTTGGCCCGATGTTATATTCCCAAGCAAGACATTAAAGAAGGTGTATTGAAACTAGTGGTGGCAGAGGGAATATTGGATAAAATTCAGGTTACAGGTAATACCTATTATGCGGATAATTTGCTTAAAGGTTATTTTGAAGTTGACCAACCCAACTTTGTAATTAATGAAAGCCATTTAGAAAAAGGCCTTCTTTTAGTCAATGACCTTCCCGATAATAAGACAGAATTGTTGTTGACGAAAGGTGAAAAACAAGGTTCTGTTGATATTGTTCTGAAAAATAAGGATCAGCACGCGCATCAGTTCCAGTTATCTTATAACAACTATGGGGCTGAAAATATCAGTAAAAACCGGTACAGCCTATCAGGGCAAATAACCGATCCTTTCGGTGGTATGACATTGTTTCTAAAAGGTATCTCCGGAGATAATCCCTCTGATATATTTATTGGATATGCCAATTTGGACATACCAATCAACTATTATGGAACATATGTATCGTTTTCGATTATCAAAAGCAGCTCTCAGCTGGGGCAGGAGTTGGCGGTTTTGGCGATTGAAGGTCAAACAGAAATGTATGGCGCAGATATTAAGCACCCTATTGTTTTAAAGCGTGATATGCGGGTAAATACGCATTTGGGCATATTTCATACTTTTAGTGAAACAACGGCCTGGAAATCCGTTTCAATTGGAACATATCAGTTGAATTCTGTCAAGGCAGGCATTGACTTTGATATGGTGGATCATTTTTTTGGTAAAACGCGTGGAGAATGTACCTATCAAGTAAGTTTTGTGGATAAAGGGCCCAACATAGAAAAGACAAATAAAGCCCTCCAAAAGTTATCATTTTCTGGATCACGCATCCAACAAATTAAAAGATATAGTCAAATTGCTTTTCGGATGAATGGCCAGTGGTCTTCCAACGATTTGATTCCATTGGATCAAATGGCCATTGGTGGATATGAAGCAGTGCGAGGCCACCAGCCATCTGCATATCTGGGGGATATGGGATATAATATTTCACTGGAGTGGATGTTTTCGCCAATATCTGAAAAACAGTTTTTTGGACAAGCCCTATCAGAACTGGTTCAAGGAGGCATTTTTGTTGACCATGGTTGGATTCGTCTAAACAATGAGCCGGAAATTGGCCCACAAACAAAATCTTTGATGGGATATGGTCTGGGGCTGCGCTTTTTTTATAATAATTATTTTTCATGTTTTACAGATCTTGCCTTTCCTGTCAGTCCTGAGGATGATGAAGATGATGTCGTTTTTTACTTTTCCGCACAGGGAACATTTTAGGAGAACCACTAAGGAATGCGCGAAAATAAGTTCCTCATTTATTGGAGTCCCAAATCTTTAGATTTGGGAGGCAAAGCGTGTAACTCCCAAATCTAAAGATTTGGGACTCCAGCCAAAATGGAGAACTTATTATAAGAGCATTCCTAAATAACCGGACTGGGCGAATTCAAAAAAAGGGTGCATTTTTCTTAGCCCTGAAAGGGCGTTATATACCAGCCCAGGGCAACGCCCTGGGTAAATATCAA
>Ga0272440_1002761_pt1 | contig 13495 bp, 7 predicted proteins | sample SSMMMBAug17_FD_192440 | JGI IMG/M metagenome (GOLD analysis project Ga0272440, IMG submission 192440) | Marine sediment archaeal communities from Little Sippewissett salt marsh, Falmouth, MA, United States - SSM-MMB-Aug17 | ecosystem: Environmental > Aquatic > Marine > Wetlands > Sediment ...
ACATATCGAATATTTGGAATTGTGATGGATGTTTCTGCCACATTGGTGGCAACAATTATTTTTTGCGTAGTTGATGGGGCAAATATTTTTTTTTGGGCATCTTGCGGCAGTCTTGCAAACAATGGAATAACCTGAGCATTATGGCGCATACGTGCCTTGATTAAATCACAGGTTTCAATAATATCCTGTTCTGTAGGCATGAAAATAAGCGTATCATCATAACGTCGTTTTTTCCATTGTTTTTCCAGAACATTTACAGTCATTTCTATATGGGTTATTTCTGTGTCATCATCCTGGGGTTGAAAATCTTCTTTGTGGCAATATTCTAATTCAACAGGATACAAACGCCCGGAAACTTCGATTATCGGCGCATGATCAAAGGCTCTTGAAAACTTATGGGTATCTATGGTTGCAGATGTTATAATTAACTTCAGGTCTGCACGTTTTCTAATCAAGGACTTGATAAATCCCAACAAGAAATCGATATTCAAACTCCGCTCGTGCGCTTCATCAATAATTAATGTATCATAGGTATTTAAAAAGCGATCATTCAATGTTTCAGACAATAGAATGCCATCAGTCATCACCTTAATGAATGCATTTTTGGGAGTGGTATCCTGGAATCGAATTTGATATCCAATAGATTGGCCAATATCCTCATCGAGCTCTTCGGCAATTCTTCGGGCAATGCTTATTGCAGCAATTCTGCGCGGTTGAGTACATCCAATCATGCCTTGAATGCCTCTTCCGGCAGCAAGACACATTTTGGGTATTTGTGTACTTTTTCCAGAACCTGTTTCCCCTGATATGACCACAACAGAATTTTCTTTTATTGCTTGAATGATTTGATCTCTTTTTTCTGTAATTGGCAATTCATCTGGAAATGTAACAGGTGGTAAATTTTCAATACGTTTGTTTTTTAATTCAATGGATTGTTCAATTCGTTGATCAATTTGATCAAGTCGATGGATGATCTGTTGAATACTGTCAGTTTTGATCGCATCCCGTTGGATTTTTTTGAGTTTTCCATATAATCCATGTCGATGTTGCCTGAGGGTTTTCGGAAGTCTTGCATGGAGTTGGGATAAACGTTTTTTTATTTTGTCTTGTTTCATTCGCTAAATTATCTTCTCTCCCAGGATTGCCAATCTACAGTTAAAAGCTCTTTATCATGCAACCATTTTTCAACCGAATCGGAAAAGCCATTGGCACTGAAATAAATCTTTCATGTTTTCGACCGCAAAAAAGGGATGGATCTCCGATTCTTTCTTCAAGTGCATATATCATTTTACTTCTCCTTGATATAATATTCAATTCAACTCAAGGCATCAGCAACTTCATTCACAATATCATTTATATATTCTTTTTGCTTACTGTCAGAACAATCGCTCATGGGTTTACATTCTGGTGGATACATTTGGATAGTGGTGAGCCAGTCGAGCTGTTGCCATGTACAATTATCTAATAGAACTGGAATGATAATTAATCCTTCCTGTTTCTTTTGAAGTATTGCGGGTATTTCAACGTCGCGGATATAGTCTGATTGTAAGAAATTATTTGAAATAAGACATAAGGCAAGATCTGCTCTTTCTATTTCTGTCTGGATTTTCAATTCCCACTCTGCACCCGGTTTGATGCCTTTATCGAACCAGTATTGAATATTTTTGTGCTTTAAAACATCAAGTCCTGATGTAAATCTATTGAGCCATGCATTGTCTCTATGACTGTACGAAATAAAGATACTTTTTTTGAGGTAGGATCTGGCAGATTGAACAGTTTCGTAATTATTTGATTGATCATGCTTTCCAAACAATCTATTTGCAGTTACTATGGTAGTTATCGCAGCGAAGTATCTTGAGGGTTTGGTAATATTTGCATATTCAAACATCCGAATACTATAAAAAAAAAGCTGCTGGTAATAGCGAATTTTTACTTTTCTATTAAAACTTGCGGTATGTTCTGTTGAACTTTGTTTATATCGCGCAAATGCTTTTTTTCGGATAAATAGAATGATATAGATCATTCCATATAAACTCGATTTCATGTGATTACTTAATTTCATCACCGGTTGCTCTAAAAGATTGGTATTTTTTCCTTCAGAGTGGATATATTCTTCTATTTGAATCAACAAATCGATCAATTTTTCTTTTTCTGTTTTATCGTATTCAATTAAAAGGTGATTCGCAATAATATGGCTTTTTATTTCCATTTCAAGAGTTACCATGTCAAAGGATGCTGGGTAATCTGTGGCCATTTTGGAAATATCGATCAATCTAGGGACATCTTTATTCAATCTGTTAATCAATAAAATATTGTCAAGGCTGATGTTACCATGCGCCAGTTTAAAATGGTCATTTATCAAACGTTCAATAATTCTGACATCCTTGATGCACCCCAATGGGTTTAAATAGTCTTTTTCATTAAATCTCATGTACTCTTTATGTTCAATTTCGTCCCGGAACTTGTGTTTAAATTCTTCTATTGGTGTGGTACAATTTTTTTCTTTAATAAACTGTAATTCAGCCAGGATATCAACAAAATACGAATAAAAGTTTTCAAACCGAACCTTTTTAATTTTTATGTTTTTTCCTGCTTCAATACCGGAGGCGCGAAAATTTTCACGCCATAAAGAATCTTTGTTAATATAAGAAACATGACAGATAATTGATGTTTCATTGGTCTGAACTGTGACACCAAAAATCATTTTACATTTATTCTTGTCAGTAAAATCTGGTATAATATCAAGTAGCTTTAACGTAAAGTCCTTTTTAGGATTATCCATTTTAAAAAGATCATCCCAATTCAATTTAGAAACATTTTCTTCTGTTGTTTCAAAAGGCTTTTGTAGAGATATAATCTCCAAAGGCATGTCGATTATTTTTTCCATATACTTTTCGATTGGCTTGTATTGGTTTGTTTTGTTGCTTAAACTGTATAATTTATCCAAAGCAGCGAATAGCTCATTGAATATTTTTTTCAAGTCATCATAATTTTGAGGTATTTTTAATATACTTTTTAGAAATTTAAAATCGAATGTATCCGCACATGCGCATATGGCACCAGTATACTCCCCTTGCAGGCAAAATATTTTTCGGATGGGATATATAAAGTCTGCTGTCAGATTTGAATGAATCATATCTGCATTTTTCTTTTCATTTTGAATGCTTGTCATTGAGCCATATTTGATCATGTCACACAAATTTTCCATGTTTTCATGAAGATTCAGTTCTAATAAGTGTGTATTTTCTTTGACCATATTCTGTTGAAAAATTTGTTTATAATGCTTTTCGTCATATAAACACTGAGAAAATGAATTGAAAAGTCGATCTGATAAATTGGGAAAAACATCTAACTTATTAATGGGTGTTTCAACCTTTGGTAGATAATGAACTGACCACTTGTTTCCATTGATCAGTTCATCAGGAAAAAAATCATTATTTTGTAAAAGTGAAACATGTTCTACAAAATAAAGAATGGTAATTGATTCATGATTTGAAAGATGAAGATCCAACAAAATATTTTTTATATACATCATTTGCGAAATTGACAGGCATAAGCTGTCATGAATTTTGCTAGAAAGGATTAAATGCTGTTGCTGTTGTTGAAACAAGTTCTCATCAAATAAGCTTTTGAAAACCATATCAGGGGGGGGATAATCTCGAATCCATTCATACAATATATGAAATATTGTGGGGTGATGAATCACGTACAAATGATACCCTTTACCAAATTTGTCCTGAAATTGAGATAGATAATTCATTAGATTAACTCCTGTGATAATGAAGCAATGTTTTTCTAAATTCTTCTTCTTGTCGCCATTTATGGAAGATTTTTCCTTCGGGCTTTTTTATATGAAAATATTTTTTGTTTATGTATGATATCAAACCATCTGATGTTGGAGGGACAAATTGGCTCATAATAATGATGATATCCAGATAAACATAGTCCTTTGAGTTTTTTGTTATTCTTTCTAAAAGGTCAAAAGAGTGGGGTTTATCTTCATTTACTTTTTTTTCAACCCCTTCACGAGTTGTAAATAACATCTCATGAATGTTCTTTTCATCTCTGGGCGTCCATGCCAGGTCAAGGATTAGAATCTTTGGTTTTGTTATTTTCATTAAGGCAAGTATAGTATCAACTGATAGTACAGCTTTACGTTGAGCATCCCAGGCAAATCGACGATGCAGAAAATTCAGATCATCAATTAACATGCCCATTCTGAATCGATCAGGGCGTGAATCTTCAACAATAAGCACTTCTTTTTGTTCTGATACTTGTTGAATACTTTTTAAATGTTGAGTACAATCAGGTAAATCTTTATCAGGCTCCAATTCTTGTTCTTTTTCTTCTTTTTCTTTTTTATAATGATCAGACTTGGATTCTGTTCTTTTCCATCGAAAACAAATCTCATTATTCTTGCTTTTGCCAAATGGCAGCTTGATGAAAAATCTTGTAGAATCAGTGACGGATTCATCAATTTCCATATAGCCACGTTTAATTATGCCATCGGCCTGTTTCAATTCAATTCGGGAAAAATAATGGGCTGCATGAATCAGTGCATAGCCAGACCCAATACCGGGTTTGCTGGTAAATTTCTTCTCTCGGATGTCATTTTCCAGTTCATTTTCACTTAATTGAAGTTTACCTTTTTTGGCAAGATCAAAAATCACTTGATTATAACAATCTACTCTGTTTTTAAGTATTGGCTTACCTGTGTTAAAAAGTTCGATGTTAGTTTGGGTGCCAGACTGTTTACAAATAACTGAAATTTGTTGCCTGTTTTTTGAACTATTTTTGAAAACATCATAAAAATCCAAAGCTTCTACCGCATTTGTAATAAGATTAATTAATGTTGCCCGAAAATAAGGCAGAACGCCTTTTAGCTGTATGTTATCGTCGCCTTCAATAGTAAATTTAACGAATTTATGCCATGGAAATTCCTTATCATAAATATCAGAAAGGGTGACAATCTCTGCTCCCAACTTGAAGTATTCATTGGTGTAATGGTCAAAAAGATCATTTATGTTCATAATAAAATTTTGTTCGACAAACTGGTATAGGTCTTCTTTTAAATCACCCCATTTAAAGGTATCAATTTCTTCAATGGCAACTTGATTTTGAGCAATTTTACCTGTCCTGGGATCATTCAACTCCATTGAAAAAAGGTTTGCCCAAAGATCTATGGAATGATCAATAAAATCAACCAGGTCATGTGCCTCCTGATATCGTAATGGTATTTTTTGCCTGATACGATAGCATAAGTTGCGAGTAGGAATGTTGTAACATTTTTCAAATGTGTGGGCGGATTGATAGACAGGCGTTCTTATTTCTTTGCTATGCTCTGATTGTTCAAGTTCTTGCTCAATAATTGTTCTGTTTTCTAATGCTTTCTTTAGCTCGTGTTCAATTACTTTTGTACTGTTTATTGAATTTTCGAGTTTTTGTTCCATTGCTATTCTATTTTTTTCTGATTGATGAAGGTCCTGTTCAATATCTTTTCTTCTAATTTCAGATTGATTAAATTTATTTTCCATTGTTTTTATACTTTTATCTGATAGTTCAAGTCTCTGCTGAATAACCTTTTTGGAAATTTCAGATTGTTTTAACTTCATTTCTAACTGATTACGCTCTTCTTCAATCTGTTTGTTGATATTTATCAATTCATTGAATTCTTTTAGCTTTTTAAGACATGCTAATAAATCATCAATAGCATTTTCACCTTTTTCAATATAATCATAAATATCGACAAATACTTTTCTAAAATTTTTGATACTCCCCCTACCTGTAAGAATAATGGGCTTTGTATCAATGTTGTTTACTTTAATATGATTAACAATTTGAATCCCACCTTCTGGTTCTGCTGGAAAATCCATGTCAATAATTGCGACAGAATATTGATCAGAATTTAGTGCCTTTATAGAAGAAGCAATTGTTTCAAAAGTATCGATATCATAACCTTCCTCTTGTATGTAATCTGAAAAGGCTTCTAAAACATCTTTGTCATCATCAACAAACAATACCTTAAATTTATAACTCATTCTTTACTCCTTACAAATGGGTACTTGAATACTAAAACAAATACCTGATTTTATAGTGTCCTTGAGAGATATATTACCACCATGTTGTTCAATTTTTTTTCTAATTGTTGAAAGTCCTAATCCCGAGCCTTGCTTATCTTTGGAAATGAAAGGTTCGAACATTTCATCTACGAAATTATCGGGAACACCATTGCCATTATCTCTATATATAATTTCTAACAACTGATTCTGAAATTTTACTTGAATTTCTACAGGAAAATCACCATACTTCCTTGTATTTTCTAAAAGTTCTTCAAAAATCCATTTAATATCATTTTTATCAACTTCAATTGATACGTCAGATGAAGGTGAAGTAATATGTACTTTCTTATCATCTAAGTGACATTCTATTTCATGTAATAATTGTTGAATAGAAAGTTTTTCCTTTCTTTGTTCAATTGGTTTTGTATATCGCAAAAAATCTTCTGATAATTCAAATATTCTCTTGTTTTGTCGTTGAATTGCCTTTATTTTTTTTTCTACTTTTTCATCAAGATCACATTTGTTTACTAAATACTTCAAATTCGTATTCATGGCTGAAGAAGGATTTCGGATATTATGAATAGCCTGTTGAGCCATATCTACCATTGCTGCCTGCTTTTCTTTTGCTGCCATTCTATGATACTGTATATGAATTCCGATTTGATATGCTATACCCATCAACAAATTTACATCACTTTGAATCAATTCCCGATTATTCTTATAATTATCTACTGCCAATACCCCTATAGGTTTATCATCATAACAAATGGGGCAGCTAATTAAAGATTTTACGCCCATCTTTTTTGCAAACTGTGCACTTCGTAACGAAAAATCATTAATAACTTCCTCTATGTCATTAATTAAAAAGGACCTGTTTTTACGAAATGTCTCAATAAATGTCCCAGTGGACTCTTTAAGTATATGAAACCATCCCGTCTTCTTCCAAAGTTCTAGTTGTTCTTCTGTATAACCATATCCCTCTTGATAGATCAATTTACCTTGATCTGCATTGGCCAATAAAATAGCACAGCGATCATATCTTTCTTTCAAAACATTTATAACTGCTTTCAACGATTCTTCTAGTCTATGTCGTTTACTTGGACCCATTGATATTTTACGAAACATGTCAAAGGATTGATAGGTCTCTTGAATTTTTTCATTCAAGTCTTGATATGCACTACTTTGAATCTGAGATTGATTGTAAATGATTGGTAGTAATTCATTATTTTCAATATTGCTGATGTACCATCCTATCCCAAGATTAACGAGTAATAGAAAGCAAGTAAATTTTATCACGCTTGGAAAAGATATAATCATCGGTGAGATAATTATTACAAATAATGATATCAATAAAAGAAAGTTATGAATTGTTTTGTATCGTTTGGATGTCATTGATTCCCAGCAAACGAAATAGCGACAGTAATCAAATTTGTTATTTTTATCAAACATACATTTATCATGTTCGATTATCGGCATTGGTAAATCAAACAATTGAAAAATACTTTCAAAATATCCTTTTCGATTATCACATTGAAATTTTTCCTCCTTAACGCCTGGGTAAGGTGCTACAGTAATCTCTATTTTATTACTACGACCATGTATTTTAGATTGGTAATGTGATGAGAGCGAGACGTCTGCAGCCAGTCGTGTTAGTTTTTCAAAAGCTGCTTTGGGAGAACCAAATGCACGATAATAAGGACGTAACATTCCCAAAGATTCTGGTGCACAAACAAATCTTCCGGCTTCCCGACCAATTTCCGAATTGCCTGTTTGCCTGATAAGATAATCCATAAAAGCATTGATTTGTTTTTGATTGAACCAATGGCCAGGATCTTTAATTTCTTCCATTTTCATATTGGCATATGACAATAGTTTTTGAATATCAACAACAGTCGCGTACTTTGCTTTTATCAAGTCAATATAGACATTCAAACCCTTTGCACTATACAAAGGAGCTTCATTCATGTCTGGATATTGATCCATTAATTTTTGAATTTTTTCAGGGATTCCAGGTGTCATTGTTTTGTTCCATAAACAGTAAATAAATTTGAAAAGGTCAGGGTATCTTCTCTTCTAAGATAGTTTAGAAAAGAATGGATTGCTCTGTCGATGTCAATATTTTTTTTGTCTGTCAATTTTCTAATTTTTGGAAGAGCAGTTGCTATTTTTTCTTTCCAGTATTGATCGTTTTCTGAATTAATCTTTCCATAAATTAAATGATACTTTGTCATTTGTGTTTGAATATTGAGAAATCCATTTTTATAAAACATATGATATAGTTTTCTACCCACAATGGGATCAAAACCAGTATGTTGTTTTAATTCATTGAATATTATCTCTATTTGTGACATGAGTTGAAGATCTTCGGGATATTGAAATACGAATTGTCCATCAATGTCCTGAATCAAAACAGTTCCAGCAGTTTTGCAGATACGTTTTATTTCCTTTAGCGCTTCTAGAGGATGTTTTAAATATTCGAACATCATTCTTGAGAAAATCAGATCAAAAGTATCATCAGGAAAGGGAAGATTGTATACATTGCCAGCTACCAGACTCAAATTTTTGGCTGAGAGAGCTTGACAGACTACACTTAAACGATGGGCGCTAATATCCAATCCAGTAACTGTTGTGTCAGGATAAGCGTTTGCAATTTCTTGGGCAATATTCGCTGGGCCACATCCAACATCCAGAATTGTTGCACAAGGCGTAATTATTTTTTGTAAGTAGTCACGAATAAATTCTTTTGGATTGACCTTATTGGCCAAACGATTATTCTCAAAAGGCGATTCCATTAAATATTCGCATGTCATGATCGTATTGTTCATTTTATTATTTGTTTTTTCGCCTTTTCAAAAAGGCTTCATATGTTTGTTGAATATGCGTAAACCAACCTTCAAAAGCCTGCTGCATCCAGATACTTTTTTTATATGTCCGCATTAACTTTGCTCCGGATTGGATCAGAATATTCGCAGATTTCATGTCGGTAACCACTGGCACAAACGAAACAGGATACGGTAATTTTATGTCATCTTCAAAATACGCTTTTTGAATGCTTACCATCAAATTTTTGCAGATTATTTCTCTCAAAGGATCGGAAATATCCGAATCGACCAGTAAGTCACATCGGTTTTCCAAAATGCTGAAATTCAAACCAAAGGGTGCGCGATTGACAACAGCCATACCTACTGGTAGGCTCTTCTTATTCATCATAGCAAGCCATATAAAACGTTTTCTGCGCAATCCCACCTTTTGATATAATTGATCCAATTGATCCAACTCAATATCCTTATCGTTTATTTCTTCAGCTTCAGCATCTATTGTTCCTCTGATCTGACAGTAGAATTGATACACTGCATCATGAAAAATTTCCTGGTATGGAACAATTCTAATTGTTTGTGATGGTTGTTTAACACTATTTTTTACTGCAACATAAGCATATGTTTTCACACATGAATGTTCCTTACCAATAGTTTTGACCAAAGTGCCAAACACCATATTGGCATAATTATTACTTTCACTGAACCAATTTTGAAATGATTTATAGCGATGACGTTCAACATTGACTTCAGCCTGTGCCCTGAGCATCATGGCACATACACCGGCTGGAAAACCAGTTGAAACCAGATGTTGTGCAACCCAGCTATTAAATGTTGTGCGCCAGAATGTAATGGAAGTTAATTGCTCCCTGACCGAACTTTTTCCTTTGAATGTTACTATATTCAGCAATTGTCCATCCATGTCCAAGGCTGCTTTCCAATTATCCAATATTAAATCCATGTATGGGAAAATACGTTCTTTTTTTGCAGGATATAAAAAACCAGATTTCTCGTATAATTGAATAAGTCTGTCAAAGGCATTTTGGATAGCATTATCACGAGATTCATTTTTAGACAGTTCTTTGAAAAAATTTTTCTCATAATATCCGATATCTACAGTAGATAACTGTTCAATTTTTTGTTTTAACAAATGCATCCGCGTTGTTATCCCCAAAACGTAACATTTTTAAGAAATCGCCTTTCGAAATCTTTTCTCTATATGATACATCAGTAATTGGTAGGTAAATTCATAATTTAAATGCCACCCCAGGATACGAGACACAATTTTGATGAGTTGAATTTCATCACTCAGAAATGGTTTTTTTAAAATATTACGATAAGCTATCAAATACAGATTTTCATCGTCAGCATGTTTGCACAAAAATGAAATAGCAATTGCCAGTTCATGGATTTGAGTGTTGATAATTGTGGGCGCATTGGCCTCATAATTCCAATAAATTACATCTTTGGCAGCTTCGGAATTAAGTTGTTTCAAAAAATAAAGCTTTTCGTCATAGTTAAGCGATGTCCAATGATCGTCAGGTTCATCAATGTTTCTGGTGGTAAAAAACGTTATTTTATCCTCTTTGTAGCCAATAATTGCACCACCATGCAAATTAAGAATCATTTCATCCAGGGCATCAAAGACTGTATTGAAAATATCGTCTAAATCGTATTCTTCCTTTTGCTTAATTGTATCCATCATATCAGTGAGGCAGGCGATTCGTTCCTGATATCTCAAATTCAATCTTTGCGCACTTTTTGATGTACCAACTTGCTTCATTTTTCTTCATCCATTTTTTTTAGTAATTTAAGCAATTTTTCTTTGTAAATAGAAGGTTTAAAAATTTTTACCTCATAAGCAATGATATATGGTTCAAGTTCTTCTCTAAGGCTTTGATCTCCTCGGTTTGAGAGAACCATCATTATAATGCCCGGATACCTGTCATATGCCTTTTTGATAAATTCTACTCCCGGAGTTGCATCATCATCATCTAATAACATCAAGTCAACCAATAACAAGTGGGGTATTTTTTTGTCTAAAACAGCAAAAGCATCTTCAACAGTTGACACATGTTCGTACAGAACATCTTCTTCATTTTCAAAAAGGACAGACATTCTTTCTGCAACATCAGGGTTGTCTTCTAAATGAATGATATGGTAATTCTTATTTTGTTTCATTCTAATCCTCATTTAATGGTAACTCCAAGATATATGTTGTACCTTTTTTCAGTTTAGGATATTCCATTAATTTTAGTTTACCACCTAACATTTCAGCAATTTGTTTGCTAAAACCAATTCCCAATCTGCCGGTGGGAATCATGCCTTTTGTTATGAATGTTTTTTCGTAAAAATAGTCCTTCACTTCTTTTGTTAGCCCATCTCCATTATCGGATATTTCAAATGTAAGACAATCAAAATGTTGATTAAGTTTGATTTGAATTTTGCGAAATTCTTGTTTTATTTTTTTTAGTTGCCGGATACTATTACCAACCAAATTGTTAAATATTTGATCAAGCATAACAGGATCCGTATAGCAAATAATTAATTCTTTGGGAACAGAAATATCAAAATCAATATTTGCACGAGCTGTGGCATAAGCTTGAAAAAAGCCCAGCTTAGAATTGATATAATCATTTACGCATATTTTTTCTTTATTGGCCCTTTTTTGTCCAACATAAATCGACAAAATACTTCCCAGTGCAGCCTGTGCTATTTCAAGATTGGCATCAGCAATGTTAATATCTTTCTTTCTCTTATTTCTATCTTCCATATCAATGACCGGTTCAAGGAATGCTCGCATTAGTTGAAGCGGCTCGATAATACCATGCGTAATCATATTTTGAAATTTGGTTTGATAGACTTTTTGCGAAATATTTTCCCAAATTTGTCCCACTGATCTTGCAAATGATTCAATGAGGCGAAGTTTTCCAGTATATACAGCTTCAATATCCCATTGTTTATCATCTAGCCATCCCATACGGAAAAGTTTAATTACGTTTGAATCATACAAGATTGGGACTGTTATCCAAAAATTGTCTTTTACTTTATTCTCATTAGAATATTGAGGCCGAGTTTTATCCTCTTTTAGTTTATATGGTGTTGCTTGAAATCTAATCTTCCAACGTTTTAAAGTCTGGTTTTCGGGATAATTTTTTCGATACCACATTGATACCCTCCCTGAATGAGTATCATGATCATTTAAGAGAAATGTTGATGACTTATCTTGTTCGTTTATAAACTCATTGTTTTTTCGACTTACTCTTTTGTATGGTATTACATATTCAAAACCTAATTGATTCAAATAATGGAGTAGTTTTTCTTCAAATAATTGAATATTTTGTATTTTATTTAATTCTTGATTTGCTTCAAACAATACATGACGGTAGGTTATATCTTGCATGATTACTGCAACAGCAAAAACATTATTATCTTGCTGTAAAGGAACAATTCTTGTATACATTCTAATATTTCTATTCTGATGTTCAAAAGGTATTTCACTGTATACTATTTCTTTTTCTTGAAAAGCAAAATCTATAAGATCTTTTGGATATATTTCTTGAAAAAGTTTTATATTGTTAAGCTCACTTTTTTCTATTTGAAAAGTTTGGGCTAAAATTTCATTAACAAAAATAATATCTAGAGTATATGAAATAATATAAATATAATCCAGACTATGTTCAAGAATTTCTTTAATAGCATTGATTTGTCTTCGTGCTTGATACAAGGCAATGTTTTGTTCAAGAATCTGATATATCAATTTAAAATACCGATAAAATGGCTCTTGAATATGTTTAAATTCTTGTTCACTGTAGTGCGTTTCAATAACAATCATATTACCGGGGATTTGCATTTTATATACAGCTAGCTGTTTTCCTTCCATTTCTATATTTATTATTTCTCCCTTTGAAGATGATCTATATAAGTCTTTTATTTGTTTTAAATCAGGCCTGTCATCAATATCTTTTAAATCACGATGCGAAGTCAAATTGATTTGCGATGAATTAGAAGAACGTAATTTTGTATGATCAAGTATTTCATGTAAAGTGAATTCTTGGATACCAATATGCCGAAGAAAGTATCTGCTTGCATTCCAATACTCTTGTTCTCCCCTTTGAAAAATATCTCTATACTGCATTGTTTGTGGGATTGAATCTTTTAAGTTCTGAATTTGAAAACTCATTTTTTCTTGTACATTAAAATTATAATACAGCATCAAAGCATCTTTAACAAATGTTGGAATCAGACGTGCCCAGTTATATTCTTCAGAAATCAACTTGTAGACAAACAACAGATTGAAATCACTTCCTATCATAACTGGAATACCTTGCCATGTTCCTGTCCAATCAATCATTTGTTTCTTTTCCTCAATCACATTTTGAATAAATGTTTTTATTGATTTGTTTTCCTTAACACGTTTGCCATAGCTAGAAAAGTAAGGCTCGAGATCCCATTTAATTTTTTTAGTACTTGATTGATGAAAACGATAAATTGACCATTCAGAAATATTGTACATAAGAGTCAATATTTCAGCAATTTCATTTGCCAGTTCCTGAGCTTTGTCGTATTGTTTAAGCTTCTGAATTATTTGGTGTGAAATATGTGTTGATGCAGGCCTTT
>Ga0272440_1002762_pt1 | contig 13490 bp, 7 predicted proteins | sample SSMMMBAug17_FD_192440 | JGI IMG/M metagenome (GOLD analysis project Ga0272440, IMG submission 192440) | Marine sediment archaeal communities from Little Sippewissett salt marsh, Falmouth, MA, United States - SSM-MMB-Aug17 | ecosystem: Environmental > Aquatic > Marine > Wetlands > Sediment ...
TTTCACTCATTAAGATAACCTATTCAATATTTTTTAACTATTTAAAAACATAAAGGCAAAAAATGGGAAAAAATTTTTTGAGACGATTAGATATAAAAATCGATGAAAAAAGTATCTTTATTAATTTTTTTCTATTTAATTTAATCTTATACGCTGGCATTTTTTTGGGAAGAGCCATAAGAGATTCTCTTTTTTTTAGTAAACTTGGGGCTGATTATTTGCCATATATTTTCATCGCAAATGCAGTATCTATGTCAATATTTGGAATTTTTATAGCAAAATGGACTGGCACAGAATACTCACTCAAAAAGGTCTCTGCAAGTCTGTTTGCTGTTTCAGGTCTGGTTATATTTATTTTTGCTTTTATTTTTTCTTCTGATCTAAATATTAATATATATGGGGTTTCAGTAGAAAAGATAACCATTGCAATATTCTATTGGGTTACAGAAATCCCAATTTTTTTGATGCTTAATCTTATCTGGATAATATCAGAAAAATATATTTCCGAATCTATGGGTCAACGACTTAATCCCAAAATTATTGGCGGAGGCCACGTTGGAATTGTTATAGGCGGTTGTATCGCTGTATTTTCACCTTCTTTTTTTAAAATTTCAATGCAATCACTGACATATGTTTGGGGAGGGATTCTTTTTGTTGCAATGTTAATGACATTGATTGTTTATAAAGTATGTCTGCCTTTACCTAAGGAACCATTAGAAGAAAACGAAGACAATCGTATTTCGGAATCACAATCAGGTTTTATCAGTGATTTTCTGTATAGTTTCAAGGTGATCAAAAAATATCAATACTCTGTTTATTTTGCTATGATTGCCCTTTTTAATTTTTTTCTGTTTGGTATTAATGATTACATGTTGAATACAAGGGCTATCACAGCAAAGGTTCCTGAAAATACTTTAATTGAGATATTGGGTTATTTTACAATAGGGTTCGGGCTATTTTCTGCCTTTGTACAATTTGCCTTTATTACCAGAATTATCAAAAGATTTGGAACTGCACAAGCCAATCTCGGGGGGGGCTTGATATTTCTATTAAGTTCTTCAGTTTTATTAATCACATCCACAAATATGTTTGAACCGGTTCAGAAATTGATATTTTCTTTAACCACTTTAAAACCTGAAATGTTTTTTTTATACATCATGGCTTTTGTGCGATTCAGCGGATATATTGCCGAATATCTTTTTAATCAAACCATGCTGCCGCCTTTATATGGTGCCATACCTGATCAAGATCGCGAAATTACCCGATCCTTTATTGAAGGTACATTTGTTCAAATGGTGTTTGGTTTGACCGGTATCTTTCTTTTAGCTTATAAGGTTGTATTTAAAAACAATCTTGATTTTCTTATTGTTTTGGGATTTGCCAGTGCCTGTCTCATGCTCACATATTGTATAAAGATGAAAAAAGAATATAAGGAAATGATGAAGTTAACGAAAAAAGCGAATGTTTTTTTTCTTAACAAAATTGTTAATTCAGTATCTCTGGATAAAGACACTGTTAAACAAACTTTTGATAAAAACAGACCTTTTATTACATGCTCTTTAATCAATCTAATGGCAATAGAAAAAAATGATCGCTATATTGATGATATCTTTCGCCAATATGGGGAAAACAAAGATATTAATATTGCTGTTATTAATGCTGTTATTGAACTTAACAATATCAACTATTTTGACAAACTGCTATATAATTTTTGTGTTTTCAAAGAGAATTCTCATAAAATAGAAGCATTTATCAAAAGCGATTTAAATGAATTAAGAACATTATTCTCAGGTTTTTATAAAATGCATCATAACTATGATGTATTGGATATGTTTGAAGAGGTAGAAAATAATCCCGAATCTTCTGACGAGATAAAACAAGAAATCGTGTATTTATTTTCAAAATTAGATAACAAAAATGGTATTGTCAGAGCAAATAAAATTATTGAAAAAATGCCAGATAAAGATAATGCTTTAAAATTGAGTGCTGAAATAGGTTTTGATACGTTTGCCGATCAGCTTCATATTGAATTGGAAGAGATTTTTGAGAACAATCGACATGACCATTCCCGATTAAACGAGCTTTTAACCATTGCAGAAAAAATCAATTATTCCAGCCAGAAAAGATTCTTTGATATATTTATCTGTGTATTAAAAACGTTTGATTATATTGAAATACGTAAAACAAGTCTTTTTGCCGCAAAAAGTATGATTGCCAAAAACCACTTTCTTGGTTTCATTGCCATAGATTATTTAATGCGCACCAATAATCTGTCTGCCCAAAAAGAACTTCCATCTTTGCTAATAAATTTTCCACCGATTCCAAAAATTGAAATTCAGTATTTTGAAAAAAACTATCCGGAAATATCAAAACAAAACATTCCCATTATAAATAATGATGGTAATAATGGGATCGTTTCGATAAACAAACTATTAGAAGCATTTATTCTTAATGGTCAGCCGACACTATCCTTAAACTCATGCAAGGTTTTATTTAACAGAATACAGCATAAAATAGAACCGCATTATCAAATGGAATCGCCCAGAAAGTTGTTTGATCATCAGCTAAAAAAACTATATTTATCATGGGTTTTATTAGCAGATTTTAATGAAGTTGATTCTAAAAGAAAATTTATTAAAAATAAAATTGACAATTACAAGCACTCAATAATTTTTATTATATCTTTTTTAACTGAATCTAATGAATTCAAGCCTGATTTGTATTTTAAAAATATTATGTCATCTAATAAACTGTTAAAAGATAATGCTATTTCCTTTTTTGAACAAATTCTGGATCGTGATATTTTTAGGATGCTTGATGATTATTTTTATATAGACGATACATCCAATATTACAAGAACTGCCGATTTAGCAATAAAAGCCAAATTCCTTTATCCGGAAGAAACACAATTGGATCATATTTGTAATATTATGAATGACAATTTGATGGAACAATTCATCAGATCGTAATGTAAACAGGTGTAAACAGGAGGCATTGTGGAAAAATCCATTACATTGGATAATATTGATATATTTGCAACATTCCAAGAAATACCGCTTTTTAGCGGAATATCTGATGAAGATTTATGGGAAGTTGCAAAAAGAACGAAAGTGTATGAATACAGAAAAGGCGATAATATTATTCGAGAAGGTGAAACAGAAGCGGCGCATCTATATATAATGATTAATGGAAATGGTGTTGTATCACATTCTGGACAAAAAATTGAATCCTTAGAGCAAAACTCATTTTATGGTGAATATGAGCTTATTGCAGGAAAAGAGTATTATTCAAACTCCATCAGACTCATAACACCCACGGCTCAGTTCTTAAAACTATCCAGGAAAATATTTATAAGTCTTTTTGAAAATAACAGCAGTATGTCTCAAAACATATGCCGTCTGGCATCAGATAAATACCTTATGCATACGCATAGCCTTGCTGTAGAGCGAAAAAAATCAAACAATATTGATTCTATATTGGCAAGATTTGATCAAGTTTCCAAAGAAATTTTAAAAGCTGTTGGTCGTGAAGAAGTAGAAGTAAAATATCTCTTAAAAAATTCTTTTAGCATTAAAGAACTTGATAAATACAATTTAGAATATCAATCAATAGAAATAGAGCAGGTATACCTGAGTATTGAAAAGAGCTCTGAAGAAAGAATCAGAAAATATGGTGATAAATATATCCGTACCATCAAAGAAGGTGAGGGAAAGGTTAGAAATGAAAAGGACTGGGTTATTGACAGGCAAACATTTGAAAAAGAAGCCAGTGAAAGAACGATCGGAAACATGATAAAAAAAATGCGTTATGTTTTTAAAAATGATGATTTTAAGGAAATTTGTATTGATAAATACGATGCTAACCTTTCACCGCTTAAAGTAGCTGAAATAACATTTCTTTCTTTTTCTGATTCTATAAACTTTAATATGCCTTCATGGCTTAAAAAGTTTATAAAGAAAGAAGTTACTGAAGATAAACGATATAAAAATAAAAACCTGGCATTAGATGGATTACCGAAAGAATTAATTTAATAAATGAGGCCTATTATGTCTAATAAACATTCAAATCAAGCATATACGCCTGATTGGATAAAACAACACATTACAGAAACACAAAAACAAAGAAGAGTTGAGAATGAAGTTAAATTTGTTTTACCGATTAGAATTTTATCAGAAATAAAAAAGAAAAATAATCCAAAAATAAAAAAAATAGACCAGATATACCTTGAACAAGATATTGTTAACAAGTTTATAGAAGACTTATTTTTGCCAAAAGAAATTCTATTTAATGAATTTAGAATTCGACAAAAAGGAAATGACTATTTTTTTACTGCAAAGGGGCCTGCCAGAAATGATGGTATACAACGTGATGAGTATGAAAAAGATATAGACAACATTTTATTTGAAAATATCAAACAAGAATCAAATCGCGAGAAAAAGCTTAAACGTGTCAAAAAAACGAGATATATATTTAAAACTATTTTTGCACAGGAAGAGGTTACAGTAGAAATTGATGATTATCATGTGACTGGAAAGGGTAAACATAGTTATGATTATATAACTTGTGAAGTAGAAGTTCCGAATCTGCGATTGGCTCAAATCTTACAAAAAGATCGCTTTTTTGCCCCAGACCTTTTGTTTATTAAATTAGGTTTTAATGTAACTGGAATTAATCAATTTTCAAATCGATATCTGGCAGAAAATGGATTTATAGCTAATAGTTATTTGGGAATAAAAAAATGGCTCCTGACAATTCATTCTACGACTGTACAGTCAGCTTTAAGAACAATATCTGAAGGGTATTATCAAGAAGGAATAGAAAAAGCAAAAGAATCTTTAAAAAAAATAGAATTGATTAATAATAAAAAATCAATAGAAGTCTCTACAAGTGATATAAGACTAACTCAGGATATCCTTGCTGATATTAAATTTAAGGCCATTGATTCTAAAGGAAGAAAAAATACGAACGATCAACACCTGAACAAGATGGATTCATTGGGGAAAGGTTGGCTGCATGATTATCATACTATTCTTTCCACAACAGCTTATCTACGACTTAATTACAAACCACAAATTTTTAGACCTGGTGGGATAGGTTTTGTTTATTCCGATACAACGACTAGAGGCGCACATACTTCTGATGTTATTGCATCTGCCATGCAACTTTCGAAACAAATGGGTTTAAATATGGAATTATGCATGGCAAGTGCTGCTATGCATGATATTGGACACCCTGCAGGTGGGCATGTTGGAGAAAAAGTGTTATTTGAATTAAGTGGAAAAGCATTTGAACATCACATTTTTTCTTTATCACTTGCAGAGATGTTTGGTCTTAATTTGCTGCGTGAAGTTCTCCTCGGTTCACTTTATCATAAAACAAAAGGAGGGGTCTTGGAGACGCCAAAGGGTATGCCAGAAGAATTTGGTGTAATTCGTCTGGCAGACAAACTTTCTTATTGTCCCTGGGATTTTTTTGATTCAATTAATAATGGTTATTTATCGAAACAATCAAAAAATGTCCAGGATGTAATCAATATTTTAGGCGAAAAGCCTATGGATTGGATACTGAATTTAACCAATGTAGCAGTCAGAGAAAGTTCAGAAGCGCATCAGGTAAGGTTTACTGAAAAATCAGGGGATATATATTATGCTTATAAAGAAGCTGTGAACATTGTTCGTGAGGAAGTGCATCACAATATTAACTGGGATAGTTTACGCTCACAAATTGCCCTATGCTATCATACATTTGAAGAATCATTTCCCAATATTGATCCTGTCCCTGCTATCGCTTATATAACAGATACTGAACTAATTCAATTATCAGGACTTATTGAAAGTCGCCCAAAAAATAAACGTCTTGACTTAGAAGAATTAAAACTTCTTGGTTTTGGCTTTTGCGAACTTATTGATATAATGAGTGCTGAAGATTTTGACGAAGATCTTCTTTATTATCAATCATCTGAACATATTGATAAAGAAATGTTATAAACCAGTTATCTCAATCAGTTTGTGATATTTCATAAACAATAAATATTTAGATGCTGGACATTTGTGAATACTTAACAAAATTATTGGAAATAATAAATTATGGAAAAAATAACCCTTCATTCTTTTTGCCAGAATATCGGCGAATTCTGTAGTGCTATCATTATAAATCATCTAAAAGAAACTGGCATATTGAAAAAGATGAACGACCCAATGGAAATGAAATCAATTGATTTTCCGGAGTTTATTGAAATATGGCGAGAAACAATTGGCCCTAAATATTATGCTAAAAGTATTTTACCGGTGGAACGGCAAATTGAAATTTTGATTTATCTTTCTAAAATATTTCCTCTTTTTATTAAATCTAAAAAAAAGATACTGTCTGAAAGAGTAACACCTGATATAACAAAACCTGCCTGGTTTACGATTAATCCATCAGATTCTAATAAAGGAACCTGCCTAAAAATGGGTTTTAACAATCATGGCTGCGATTACTGGCGTAAATCAACGAATAATATTGGCTGCTACAATTGCGGATTTTTTATTAATCTGCCTGAAAATCAAAACAACATTGCTGAAAATATTATCAAACAGTTCAATTACACCACTGATCATTTGAAATCAGAGAATAGTTATGATTCTATTGAATTTGTTGGAGATGGCTCTTTTTTTAATGTAAATGAAGTCCCTGAAAAAGCGCAACAAGAAATTTTTCAAAATATATCCCAGATGAAGGATGTAAAAAGAATTTTGGTAGAATCAAGACCAGAATTTATTAACACGGAGATTATTGATAAATTACTTTCTATACTTCGTGATGATCAACATCTCGAAATTGGAGTTGGTCTGGAAACAACTGATAAATTTATTGCGACTTTTTGTATCAATAAGGGTTTTTTATTCGAAATGGATAAACATATTAAACAAGAACTTCATCAAAAAGATATTTTTGACATCATTGAAATAATTAAACCCTATAATCGTAGAATTGTATTACAGTTGTATGCGCTGATAAAACCAGCTTTTCTCAATGAAATTGAAGCTTTAAATGACAGCTTAAATACAGGAAGAGCTATTAATAAACTTGCAATTCAAAACAAAATGGATTTGCGGGTTAAATATGAACCTGTTATCATTGCAAAAGGAACTTTACTTGAAGTTCTTCATAATACATGGGTAACGAATACAGGAGAATTGATCTTTCCTGAAACAAAGAAAGATAAACAAAACATATTCATAAATGCATTTGTTAATAATACACAGATAAATGCCTGGAAACAGTTATACACTCCTCCATCTTATTGGACTGTCGCTGAGCTTATCGCTAAACTTTCAATTGATGATTCACACAAAATAGCCAGATTCGGGTCAAGGCAGGATATGCATGTACCTGAAATGATTCCAGGTGTTTATGATTATAATCAATATGGGGCTATTTATATGTTCAATCAAATTGATTTTGTTCTATACAATGCCGTTCAGCAATTTAATGTTCATAAAAATGTTAAACGATTTATTAATGAGATTAGAATAGCATTTGAAAATCAAAGTTATAATATTTGGAAAGATGATATGGTTAATCTCATATTTACTCAACTCGAAAAAAGTGCGCTTGAATTTGAAGCAGATACTTTATTCCACACAACCGAGGCCGATTATTTAAGAGCTGTCGCAAGTTTTGTTCATTACTTGCACTATTCAAAAAATTCACAACAATTCTTTATAAATTTGCTGAATAAATATTCTTCTATTCAAGATGCAAAGATTGAAATCAAGAAATATATGCTTAAGATTCTTTCCCAGAAAATTAAAAAAATAGTTGAACAGGATATTGAAATATTATCTGCTGACTATAACCAAAATAAACATTCCCTTATTGATCCATCAGAGATTTTTAGGATTGACATTATTTTAGTTAATCATGCATTAAAAAAGGATTATTCCATTGCTTTTCATATTCCAAATCAACAAAAAACATATGAACAGCATCAGAATAGTAACATTTCAGAAATTGAAAGAAAATATATTGTTGAAAAAATTCCTGATGTGCCTTTAACTTATCCAATAAATATAACTCAGGGTTACATTTCTATTACAAAAGAAAATGAAGTAAGAATCAGAAAAAAAATTCAAAATGGCAAATCAAAATACACGCTTACCTGGAAATCAAAAGGGGATAAAATTAGAGATGAAATTCAAAGTGAAATTGATAAGAATACTTTTGTCAATTTTATACCTGCTACCAATGGGAAAATTGTTGAAAAGGACAGATATCAAATCAAGTTTTGTTTTATAAATAATAACAGTGAAATATCATTTGATGTAAAAAAATACCCTGATCAAAAATCATTTACGATCGAATTAGATATTTATAAAGGCCATCTTTTTGGATTGATGTGTGCTGAAGTTGAATTTGAAACAGAAGAAGAAAGCCGGCTTTTAGATACTGTAAAACCTGAATGGTTTGCTAAAGAGGTAACTTTTGACAAGCGGTTTAAAAATCAAAGCCTATCCAAATACAAGCTTGATTCTATTTTTATTCAACCTTCAAAAAAATATGAAAACGACTGTTTATGTTTTTCAAATAATAGAAAGTTTATTAATTGTTCAAAAAAAATTGCCATTACAAACGGTTTAGATTTTAAACTTTTTAGTGAAATGAAGCATATTGAAACAAAAGGTGAAATTAATGCAGATGTTGTTGATTTGATGAAAAGTACAAATTTGGTAATTATTGACTCATCTTGTATGGATATAAATGTTTCTACGAAATTGGCTGTAAGGGAAACAATGTCCCAAAAAAATGTAATAGTGGATAGTAATAATTTTGAAGACATGGAAAAGCTGGTAAGTACAGCTATAAAAATTGAGAAAAACGAATCAACGATAAGTATGTCTAAAAGTGTATCTGTTTCTAAAATTATTGAAAACCAACATTTAATTGATAATGAAACATTAGGGCACTATGAACAAAAAGCAAATGAAATTTGGGTAGTTACTTCATCGATGGAATTCGATATAGGAGAATTAAAAGAAGTCGTTAAAAATAATTTAGATAATAATAAAAAATATGTATATTTCATTCCTCATGAAAGTTGCACTGAACCTTATTCTTATCAGTTTCATAAAAATTTAAAAGAGTTTAAGAAAATTTTTTGTAATTATATGAAAACAAAACAAGTTCTAATAAAGCAATTAAATAGTGATTTTGTATTTTTTTTCAAAGAGATAATTATTTATAATGCTCTGTATCAACCTTTTGGCTTTACTTACTATATAAACAAAATTAGTGATGATTTTGAATTACTAAAAATTGAAAATAAATGGCTATATCGTATGATAGATATTTTAAAGAATTATTAATCTAAATCTTTTTAAATTAAATACTAAAGTTTCGCAGGTATTTTTTTTTGTTGCCCTGAAACAGTTTCCTTAATAATATCAGTTAGTTTTATTAAGTTTTTAGGTTCAATATCTTGTAAAATTTTTATAAAAATGGATATTTTGCTCAAAGTTAGGATTTTTAGCCTGATAAAACATATTAAACTTAAATAAAATCAATTGGTTATAACTAATACTTTGAATTAAACATCAAATTAAGGACACACACATAATAAAAAAAATGAAAACAAGTATTGATAATAAAAAATATGATGTATTTTTAAGTTATGCGAGTGAGGATGAAAATGAAGCAAGACATCTTTACCAAAAATTAACAAGAAGAAATATTAAAGTTTGGTTTGATAGTATTAATATTGAGAGCGGAGAAAACATATTATTTAAGATAGATGAAGGACTAGAAAAATCAAGAAAAGTAATAGCTTTAATTAGCGAGTCATATTGTAAAAAAGAATGGACAACATATGAATCTTCTTGCAATAAAAAAAAGTTTTTTGATCCCTTATCAAGAAAACGTTGGTTCATACCTGTATTAATAAATAAATGCAAAGGTTTTGATAAATGTGAAATTAGTAATAATTGTCCAAGAAATGGTATAAAAGTTATTGATTTATATTGTAAAATTAAATCAAAAAAGTACAATATTGGATTTAAAAAACTTGTTTCATCAATAACGTCTCATAAAACAATTTATTTTTTACCACCTCTTGAAAGAATAAAGGAAGAAAAAATCATTAAACACTATGAATCTATAAAAGAAATAGTTCATACATCTGTAAAAAATCTTCCTGATTACCTTATAACGCCTACGAGAATTAATGCTAATCCGTTTGCTAACGAATTCGAAATTTTGGAAACAATTAATAAAGCAACTATCGTTATTGTAGATATAACTCATAATAATCCAAGTATATCATATTTATTAGCTATTAGAAAATCATTGAATAAGCCTGTAATTATTCTTCAACCTTTTGATTTTATATTAGACACTCCATATTTATCAAGAGACTTCATTACAGAATATGATATAAACAAATTAAATGAGTTAGAAAATATATTAATTAGTAAAATTAAAGTAATAGAAAAGAACTTTGACGAAAAAAATGAATTTGGAGATTCAAAAAAATCAAATAACATAGCAGAATTAATAAATAAAAATAAGCCTAAATCTCGTACGCCTGAACAAATAGCTAAAATCGAAGAAAGTGCTTCTGAAATATGGATTCTTACCAGTTCTTTGCAAAAAGATATTGATGGTGAAGATATTCAAGAAACAGTTGAATATAATCTAAGTAGAGGAAAAAAATATACATATTTTTTACCCTTTACTGAAGAAGTTAGGATTAATTTAGTAAAATTTAAAGAAATACATAATGAAGCGATTACAGAAAAGAAATTAAGCATAATTCCTATATTAGATGAATCCTATCGACTTTTTGAAGAAATAGCAATCTATTCTATACCAGGAGGTATTAGAGAAGACATAAAAGAAGGCTATACAATGATAACCTTAGAAAATAATAACGTAACATATTTAAAAATGCAAAAAAAAATTACTGATAGAATATATAAAACATTTAAAAAATTAAAAGATCAATTTTCTGTATATACTCTTTAAGTAGCTAAAAGACCGTTACGTTTAAGAAAATATTAGATTGAAAAAAATATTCAAATTAAACTAAATTAAATATTTAAGAGGTTATTTATGAGCGATAACATTTGTACTTTAGATACTGAAAACCAAAGACCTTTGAAAGTTTTCTTTAGTTATAGCTCTAAAGATGAAGAGATCGTTGAAAATGTATACCGCTTTTTAGACACATATGATCAAATAGAACCAATTATTGATAAAACGGCTATTCGGGGAGGAGATAAAATTTTGTCAAGGATTACTTATTTACTAAAAAAAATGGATGTTCTTCTGATATTCTTATCTCCAAATTCAATAGAATCTTCTTGGGTTGAATACGAACTTGGTTTAGCATTACATAATCATTTAAGTAAAGATAGCCCTGTCAAAATTTTGCCGGTTCTTATTGATGGTGATCCTAAACTTCCTGAGGCACTAAAGGATATCAAGCCAATAGATTTAAGAAGTATTAATCATAATAGCGAAATTTTTCAACGTCTAGCAGAGACAATACTTGAGAATAAACTCACTAAAGAAAAAAAATTTGAAGGTTTTTATAAAGCATCTTTTGAGACAATTAAGTATCCTGTTGAACTATTGAGATTACAACGAATGATTAAAGAAGGACTAAATCAGGAAATAGAGCCGATAACAAATAAATTATCAGATATAGTTGAAGCATTAAGAGCGCAGACAAATATTATGACGCCCAAATCTATATCTATAGCTGAAGCACAGGTTTTAGATTCTATTTGGGTTATAACCACTCATCTTTATAATGATATTTATGATGATTTTATAAAAAAAAGTGTTTCAGGAAATATGAAACGAGGAATAAACTATTACTATTTTATAGTTGATACAGAAATACTAAGAAAAAGAAGAGAAAAATACGAAGAAGTATATGAAACTTGCAAAGATAATTACCATTTTATTTTACTACAAAAGTCATTTATGCCTTTTGATGAAGTTGTAATATATGATGCAGCAGATGATTTCAGTAGATGGGGTTATGTACAAATAAGGTATAATGAAGATAATCTTTTTCTTAGATTATCAGATAGAAATTTATCTAATTTTATGATTCAATTGCAATCATATTATAATGAATATAAAAACAGTTAATTATATTATTAATTATTAAAACACTTATCTACATTATATATGCAACTATTGATTTAAGAATAATCTTATGTATGACATGGGCGCATACAACAGATGGGGGAAGCATATTTTATTCTCCTTTTAGAACCTGGATTACGCTGAAAAAGATGAATAAGATGGAAAAAAAACTTTAAATTCATCTTCTTCATCCTCTTCAGCGTAATCCAGGTTCAAAAAATATTCAATAAACTACCTGATCCCCCATCCATTGTATATGCCCGAATGACATTAGGAGAAATATTATATGAGCAGAACAAAACATCATAGTCCAAATTATCATAATAGCCAAAAAGGAAATTTTGATTTAGCCTATCACTTGGAAATGGTTTCTGACTCTGAAAGAGTGAAACAATTTAGAAAAGGTATTGATGCTGCCATCAATCGTAATTCAATTTTTTGTGAATTGGGATGTGGAACAGGTATTTTTTCTATATATGCAGCACAAAATGCAAGAAAAGTTTATGCTGTTGAATTTGATGAAAATATTTATAAAATTGCAAAAGATAACATAGACAAATCAGGGTTAACAAATAAAATCACATTAATTCTTGAAGATGCTTCTAAGGTAGAATTGCCTGAAAAAGCAGATGTTATTTTTTGTGAAATGCTTTCAATATGGATGATAGAAGAGCCTCAAGTATTGGTTATGAATCATGCAGTAAAAAATTTATTAAAACAGAATGGCATTACCATTCCTGAAAAAATTATCAATTTAGCAGAATTATGCAACACTAATTATGATTACAATGGTATTCAAGTAAAAGCACCTATTACACAGTTTACCGGTATAAATCATCCAAGAATAATGACTGAATCCAAGCTTGTTAGTTCTTTTAATCTTTTAAAAGAAAATAAAAGAAGCGTCAGCAGTGTTACTGAATTTACAGCATTAACCTCTGGAATTATCAATAGTGTTAGATTATCATCTATTGTAAAAATTGCTGAAGGGATAAATTTTTACAGTACGGATACTCTAATGCCTCTAACAATTGCACCTTTAAAGAGTGAGATATCTGTGAACGATGGAGAAAAAATTAAGCTCTCTTCAACCTATACACACAGAGATCATTTTGAGAACGTTTGTTTTGATGTATATCATTGATTATGGGTAATGTACATAATGAGTATGATAAATATGAAAGAAAAGAATAAGAATGCTAAATTAACAAATGCAATTATTTTTGGATATATTCCTTTAATAGGTTCACTGGTAGGTATTTATAGCTTTTTACAAGACAACTTATCATTTGAACAAAGTTTATTACTTGGTTTTTTAGTAATCATTTTAGAGATCCATTTATATTATTTTAAAA
>Ga0272440_1002763_pt1 | contig 13489 bp, 4 predicted proteins | sample SSMMMBAug17_FD_192440 | JGI IMG/M metagenome (GOLD analysis project Ga0272440, IMG submission 192440) | Marine sediment archaeal communities from Little Sippewissett salt marsh, Falmouth, MA, United States - SSM-MMB-Aug17 | ecosystem: Environmental > Aquatic > Marine > Wetlands > Sediment ...
GGGCGCTTTAGCGTCCTTTTTCCATTCAGCGTTGGGCTTTAGCCCTACGCTGTTCTTGGATTTGCCGAAATAAATCATTTTCAATGTTTCTCTCTAAAAAGTCCGACTTTTTGGGAATGCGCCCAATGGGGAACTTATTTTCAGAGCATTCCTAAGCTCTTTGATAAATTTTTTCTTTTCTGGCGATTTCAGTAAAATGGTCTGCATAGTCAGTAAACTTGATACTTTCCTGAAGGCCCAGACACAAGAATCCATTTGGGGCCAGACTTTCAATAAATAAATGGATTACCCGATTTTGAAGGCTTTTATTGAAATATATCAACACGTTTCTGCAGATAATTAAATCCATCTCACAAAACACATGGTCTGTTACCAGATTGTAATCTGAAAAAATAATATTCTTTCTCAGAGATCGATCAATGATTGCATAATCATAGCGTGATGTATAATATTTCGTAAAATTTTTGTTCCCAGTGGATTCGGTATAATTTTTTCCATATTTTATAATATTTACCAAAGGATATATGCCTTCTCGTGCTTTGCGAATGACTTCTTCATTAAAATCAGTTGCATATATTCTGGAACGATCATAAAGACCGGCCTCTTTAAGCATGATTGCCATAGAGTAGGCTTCTTCACCAGTGGCACATCCAGCATGCCATATGCGGATAAAAGATCTTGTTGCCAGCTCTTTTATCACATTGTCTTTTAACACCCGATAAAATGGAGGATCCCGAAACATCTCAGTTACATTGATTGAAAAATTCATCAACAGCGTATTAAAAAAACGTTCATCATACAGTACCTGATGTATCATTTGAGAAATGTTAGCCAGGCCACTCATGGAAAGAGTGTGTTTGATACGTCGCTTGATTGAGGCTCGGGAGTAATCTCTGAAATCATATCCATATTTTTGAAATATGGCTTCAAGTAAAAGCTTTATTTCAATATTTTCGTTTTCATTATTCATAAATTATTTATTTAACCATAAGCGCAACATGGATATCAATTTTTCAGGATATACTGGCTTGGGCATATAGTCATCAGCGCCAGCCTGAATGCATTTGTCACGATCTTTTTTCATTGCTTTGGCAGTCAATGCAATAATGGGTAGTTTTTTATAATCAGGCATATTTCTGATTTTGGTAATGGCTTCATATCCATCCATTTCCGGCATCATGATATCCATAAGCACAAGCCTGATGTCCGGATGCTCTAACAGACATTTGATGCCCTCTTTTCCATTTCGTCCGACAACCACTGTTGAGCCACGGGCCTCCAAAACACTGCTTATTGCAAAAACATTGCGCATATCATCATCAACCAGTAAAAACTTTTTGCCTTTTAATACCTCGTCTTTGTTATGTACCAGATTCGTATGATTATTATTACTGATATTCATTTTTTTGAGGCGGTGAAAAAACAGAAGTGTTTCATCTGTCATTCGTTCCATGACATCGAAATCTTGTTGTTGAATTTTTCCATTCTGATCCATTACCGGAATAATCCATTCTTGTTCCCAAATATCAGCATCAGTGATAAACAGGGCTGGTATGTCAGAAGATTTTGCGATGTGTGCCAGTTGGTCAATTGACTCAATACCTGTCACATCTTGATCAGATGTATCAAAAATGATCATACATGCTGAATGATTCGATATATATTTTGATGCATTTAATATATCAACTTGATGAATGCATCGTATGCCAAAATCAGATTCCATTTTTTGAATCAAATGGCTATCTTCTTTGCAAATCATTAAGGCTGATTTAACATTATTCTCACACAGCACATTCATTGATTGGATTACAGATTGAAATTCAGTATTTTCAAAATCCTTTTTTAAAAAAAACATCCGATTCAGACGATCAGGTGATTCTAAATGAAGATCAGATATCCAATGTACAGGAATATTTGCCAGTTTTTTAATTTTTTGCAGTTGGAGATAGATATACCAGCATGTCCAATTTGGTAATCCCAGATCCAGAATGATGCCACAGGGAAGATTTGTTTGACAACTTGCAAGGGCGCTTTCTGGTGTTTTCACAATGACTGGCACAAATTTTTGATCTTCAGCAATCAATTTGATATTTCTGGTAATGGTTTCATTTTTGGATATAATCAACACCATTTTTTCCAATGGGGGATGAACGTCAGGCACTGGCAGTTGCTTTGATGTATTAGCCTCAAAAGGTTTAGATATATTTAAATTATCCATAACGATAACCGGATTTTTTTCAACATCATTAACTTGCGGACTTTCCACCACCTGTTCAGTATCGATTGAAATAATTACATGTGGCCAATCTTTTGATACAATTTCAGGCAAAATAACGTAAAAAGTGGTTCCCTTCCCAACATCACTTTTCAGATAAACTTTTCCGCCCAACAAATGAACCATTTTTTTTACAATAGAGAGTCCCAAACCTGTACCGCCATAGCGGCGCTTTGTTGTGCCATCACCCTGCTGAAAAGCCTCAAATATCTGTTCTTGCTTGTCAAGAGGTATACCAACACCGGTATCCTTTATTTCAAAAAGAATTAACTGATCAATATCAAATGAATATTTTTCAAAAGCGACATGCGCTGTTTCAGGTCGTTTAATTGACAGCGCAATTTCACCTTCTTGGGTGAATTTGAATGCATTGGATAGAATATTTTTTAAAATTTGTTCCAATCGCTGCTGGTCAGTGAAGATATGTTCCGGTAATTCTGATGATATCAATGTTTTAAATTTAAGCGCCATTTGATTGGCAACCGGATCAAACGTTTTTTTCAGGCTTGAAACAATGTCTTTTATATAACAATGCTCTGGATATAGCTCCATTTTACCAGATTCCACTTTGCTCAAATCCAGGACTTCATTGATTAAGTTAAGCAAGTCTGTTCCACACATATTAATTGTGTTGGCAAACTCTTTTTGTTTATCGGTTAAATTGTTTTCCTTGTTTTCAGAGAGAATGCCGGATAACAACAGAATGCTGTTTAAAGGAGTTCTTAATTCATGGGACATATTGGCCAGGAACTCGGATTTATACTGATTGGCAATTTGCAGGTCCTGTGCTTTTTGCTCAATAATCTTTTTTTGTTGTTCAAGGGTTTCATTTTTCTTAGAAATAGCTTCCTTTTGTTCTTCAAGCAATTGCGCTTGCTTTTCCAATGATTTGTTTGTCTGGCTCAATTCCTCATGCTGTTGCTGAAGACTGGTTTCGGAGTCTTGCAAACGTTTGGTTTGTTCTTCAAGGTCTTCATAGGCTTGTCGCAGTTCTTCCTGCTGCACTTTGAGTTCTTCAGATTGATTCTGTGAATGGGCCAATAAAGTGGACATGCGTGTTCTGGCTCTTGATGTATTGATTGCCACAGCAATATTTTCTGAAACTATTTTTAAAAATTCCATCTGCACCTTTGAAAATGCTTTCACAGCCCCAAACTCCATGACACCCAAAACCTTATCATGAAAAATCAAGGGCACAACAATAAGGGCACCCGGTTTTTCATTCCCCAGGCCTGATTGCATATACATATAATTATCCGGAACTTCATTGAAAACAATTAACTTTTTTTCCAATGCAGCCTGTCCAATGAGTCCTTCACCCATTTCGAAATCATTATTTAAAGACTTTCTATGGGTATACGCATAGCTGGCCACCAATCTGAGCCTCGTTTCTTTTTCTGTATAGAACGTACCCACCGGCGCGTTGAGATAATCACACAAAAAGAATATGATGTTTTCAGCAAGGCTTTGTATATCTTGCTCGCCACGTAGTCTGACATTCAGCTCTGTCTGTCCAGTTTTAATCCAGTTTTGTATCTTGTTTTCTTCAGTTGCCTTTTTTAAGGTTAGGGTCATGTTATTGAATGCCTGAATAAGTCGTTTATCTTCAGTTACCGATTCAATTTTATGAGAATAGTCCCCATTGGATATTTTTTCAGCGAGATTGACCAGTTTCATTTCACCAGAAATATCTGCGATGAATTTCATCACCCCAATCACTTTATTACTGGCATCATGAATGGGAACATTGGTGTAACGAACTGGAGTTATTTGATTATTAACGTGAATATACGTATTTGTTGTAAGGATCATATCCGTTTCAATGACACGATATGCTTTGCAATCACCTGTTTTGCACTGGTCTGCGTTTAACAAGTCCTTACATTTCATGCCCAGACATTTTGAAACAGGCTTATGAAACATCTGTTCAGCAGCAAAATTCATATATTCCAATTCAAGGCTTCGTGAAAGAATAATAATGGATACCGGCACATTGTTGAGAAAATTGAGATGACGTTCAGCCATAAAACCGGCTTCCCGCACTTTATGGCGCAATTTTTCCACAGCAAAGCCAATACTATCTGGAGGGGGTGATTCAATAAAAAATTTTGAATAATCCCCCTGACTGATTGCCAGACAGACATCACGCAAATACTTTTGTTGATCGACCAGCTTTTGTAATGAAAAAAATATACACTGTACTTTTATATTACTGGCATGAATTTCCCTGGTTTCAAGGTGTCCTGAAATGACATCATTCAGCCATTGATTGAGCGTTAACAGATCATTGGATGATTCATAAATAATGGCATTTACAAGAAAAAATGTCAGCAGACAGGCGGTAAGAAAAGCAAGAAGAATTCCCCATTTTGAATAAGGCACAATACAAATGAGAATAACCATAGGGATTGTCACACAAAAAAAAAGTTTACAAAATAATCTCACCTGCGGGCTTTTCCAGATAGACCAGATTGGTTTATCAGGCTGATGCTTTGTTTGCATGATTAACTCCTGTATTTTTTTGCAGCGTTTGTTTATATTCTTTTACAAAATTGTCACAGGCAACCTCCAAATGCTTACAATGCAATTTCAGCGCATCCGCATTGTTTCCCTTGATATCCTTTTCAATTTGTTTTGAAATGGAATATACCTGGCAGGCATCCACTGCTGATGATGAACTTTTCAACGCATGTACATCAGACAAGAGGTTATCATAATTTTTTTCGTTCACATATTGTTGAATTTTTTGAAGATACATTGTCATATCCCCCTGAAAAGAAGCCAGAAGTTCGCAGCATAAATCAGAATCTCCTTCCATGCGGTTAAGCAAAGATTGATATCTAAGCGGCGGTTGATCAAAGGCAGCTTGTTGGTTGATATCTTCTTCATGCGTATTGGATTGGGATTTGGGATTAAATTTTTCAATTTTTTCAACAAAATGAAACAATTGAAAAGGTTTAACCACAAAATCGTTCATCCCAGCCGCGATACAGGTTTCTCGATATTCCTTTTCACTATGCGCAGAAAGTGCGATAATAGGAATGTTTGGGTTAAGCACAGTGGTTTTTTGGGGGTCACGAATTAATTTAGCAGCTTCAATACCATCCAATACAGGCATTTGAATGTCCATAAAGACAATATCAAATTCTTGAGATGTTAAAATATCAATGGCCTCTTTGCCATTCAGGACTGATGTCACCGAATATCCGACACGTTCCAACAAACGCCTGGCAGCCAGTTGGTTCACATTATTATCTTCAGCCAGTAAAATTTTAACATTTTCTTGATTTCCCCTGTTGTTAATTATAGCGTTATGACTCGTTTTTTGAGATGTTGAGGGTTCATTTTTGTCTGAAAACAATTTTGTAAAAAGAGAATGCAATACGTTCCATTTAATAGGGCGGGTCAATATGCCATTTGCCGACAGGCCATCTGTATAAAAATCCATTTTTGGCTGCCCAAAGTTTGAGATCAATATGGATGATATTTTTGGAAATAATTTTTTCATTAACATGATCAGTTTCTCTGCATCAGGCAGGTGTGTATGGTTGTCAATGATGACAGCGTTAAAAGCATGTTCATTTTTATGTTCCTGTTTGATTAAGGCCTCCGCTTTATAAAAAGTCTCTGCCAATTGGTATTTACATCCCATTGCATCGAGATATGCCAGAAGCACCCGCTGACAGTTTTGCTGTGGTTGAAAAAGCAGAACATGCACATTTTTGAATTGTTCCATTTGAATTGTCTGATTTTGAAACTGCCTGTCAAATGGTAAAGATAATGTAAAACATGAGCCGACCCCCAGCTCACTTTCAACCATAATTTTTCCGCCCATCATTTCGCTTAATTCTTTGGATATTGCCAGTCCCAGGCCAGTTCCACCAAACTTTCGCGTTGAAGACCCATCAAGCTGGGTAAATGATTTAAACAGTCGATCCATTCGGTCATCAGGAATGCCAATACCTGTATCGACAATATCAAAAATAATCGGCGCATCCTTTGATGATGGATCTTTTGAGTAAATATGAACAAACACAGATCCTGTTTCAGTAAATTTGATTGCATTCCCAATGAGATTGATTAGAATTTGCCGAACTTTAATTGGATCACCAACTAAAAAGCGCGGGGTTAAAGGTGCAAACAGGCAATCTATATCCAGATTGCTTTCATGGGCTTTTATTGCCAGCATATCCATGACATCTTCAACTATTTGTAATAAATCAAAGTCAATATGATCCAGTTCCATTTGACAGGCCTCAAGTTTGGAAAAATCAAGAATATCGTTTATGACAGCCAGTAGGGATTCCGCAGATTTGTAGGTCATCTGCAAATATTGACGTTGTTCATCAGACAGTTTCGTATCCAGCAATAAGCTGGTCATGCCAATAATGCCAGTCAAGGGGGTACGAATTTCATGACTCACATTGGCCAGGAATTCCCCACGTGATCTATTGGCTTCATCCACCTGAATGGCCATTTGACCGGATAATTGAATAGCCTTTTTCAGCTCACAATTTTTTTCTTCCAGCTCCAGCCGAGATGCTTCGCGAATATCCGCTATTTGAAATCGCATAATGGTATGACCAATATTTCTTGTGGCTGATGCCAGAATAGATATTTCTGATTCATTCCATTGATAATATTGTTGACAATCTTCAAAATCAATCATTCCCCAGAAGCGGTTTTCTACAAAAATTGGAATAATTAAAATGGATTGGATGTTTAGCTGGTTGAGCATTTTCCTTTCTTCGCCAACAAACGAATCAATCGTTCCAAAGATAATGTTTCCATTTTTGAGACGTTTAAACCAGTCATTATCCAAACAGTCTTGAAAAAAGTGATCATTTGGATTGGACAAATAAAACTTGTCTTCACGAATCCATTCATAGCAAAGGCTGGGCAGGCAATAAAAACGTTCCTGACTCTGTATTTCATAAATAAATACCCGATCAACATCAGCCGCCTTTCCAATACATTCCAGAGCGGAAGAAACACCATCAGCACAACAGGTTGCTGTCAATAAACTATCTGCTGCTTTGGTCGCACCAGACAAAAGGATATCTCTACGACGTAAAATATTTTCAGATTTCTTAAGGTTAATCAGTGCAAAATTACATTCGTTTTTGGCCTGCTCGATCATTTTTTGTTTACGATAAAGCTCAATAAACACATTGACTTTACATCGAAGAATTTCAGGATTGAGAGGTTTGAACAAATAATCAACAGCACCGGCTTTGTATCCTTTAAACACATGGCGGGGTTCTTTGTTGATTGCAGTGATAAAAATAATTGGAATATGTCGGGTTCGGCTATTGCTTCGCATGAGATCAGCAACTTCAAATCCATCCATTTCCGGCATTTGAACATCAAGTAACACCAGGGCAAACTCATGGCGAAGCATTAATCCCAGGGCTTCATTTCCTGTACATGCTTTAAAGATATTCAATTCTGGAAATTTTAACAAGTTTTCAAGGGACAATAAATTTTCTGGTCGATCATCAACCAGAAGAATACTGATCGGATCATTTGAATATGTATCCATGCCAGCCTCTCAAAATATATGGGTTTATTTATATAACCATACACGTAACATAGACAATAACTTGTCAGGTTCAACTGGTTTTGACATATAATCATTGGCTCCAGCTTCAATACATTTGTCGCGGTCACCACGCATGGCTTTGGCAGTTAATGCCAGAATAATAATTTCTTGAAATTTTTTTATTTTTCGGATTGCGCGCATGGTTTCATAACCATCCATTTCTGGCATCATCATATCCATGATAATCAGATCAATGTTATCATGCTGTTCGAGCTTTTTCAGTGCTTCACGTCCATTTTCAGCCACTATAATGTTAATGCCCTTTTCATCAAGCACACTGGATACTGCAAAAACATTGCGCATGTCATCATCAACCATCAAAATGGTTTTATCCTGGAAAACAGCATCTCGGTCATGATTTTGATATTCTTTGACAGCTACTGGTTTACAGGATTGCGTTTTGACCTGATGTAAAAACAACATGCTTTCATCCATTAATCGATCAAACGACTCAGAGCTGGATTCATTGATAATAATGCACTGTGCGTAATCTTCCAGCGCGTTTGTTTCAGCTTCAGAAAGGGGTTTATTGGAATAGATAATGACAGGAATTTGCTTGATATCCGAATTTTTCCGAATTTTTTCCAATAATTGAATGCCAGACATGTCCGGCAGGTCAACATCTAATATGAAACAATCAAATGTTGCAGACGACAGCATTTCATAGGCTTCTTTTGCGTTAGCGACTGAAGCGGTTAAAACATTTTCGTTATCAATACTTTCCACAATGCTCATGCTCATGGCCTTGTCATTGATCGCCACCAACAGATTCTTGATAGATTTTGAGATATGCATTTCAATATGCTGAAAAGTGTTGTCCAGTGTCTGCTGATCAATAGGTTTGTTGAGATAACCAATGGCACCTTTTTTCAATGCTTCTTTTTGTCTTTCTGGTGTAGCACAGGTGATAAAATGAACTGGAATATGACGCAAAGAATCATTGCTCTTGAGTTTCTCCAAAACCATCCACCCATCCATTCCAGGCAACATGACATCCAAAAAGATAGCATCAGGATTGAACTCTTGTGCATATTCCAAACCAGTTTCGCCATCAGCAGCGATCATGGTCTCAAAACCTTTTTCAATTGCCATTTCATTAAGATACATGGCAAAAGGTTGATCGTCCTCAATAATCAGTAATGTTTTTTCCGCTGTATGTTTTGGAGCGTTACTGGTCTCATTTGGGCTTTCCTGTTCATTTTCCCTGGTTTTGTGAACAGCAATTTTTTCCTGGGTGTCAAGTTGGGGCGGTGATAAAATTGTTTCGGGTATTGTTTTATCATCGGATGTTTTCAATGCCTTTCTATCCACAAGGGTGATGCCCTGATATTTTAAGGGCAAAAAGAACGTAAACGTGCTGCCTTCCCCAAACTTACTGTTGAACAAAATATCTCCGCCAAGAATTCGTGCAAGCTCTCTTGCAATTGATAATCCAAGACCGGTCCCGCCATGTTTTCTTTTGTTCGTGCCATCAGCCTGACGAAAGGCTTCAAAGACAAGTGACTTATTTTCATCCAGTATGCCTTCTCCAGTGTCAACAATTTGAATTGCAATGGTTTGATTCGGGTCCATATGCGTTGGAATAGTAGCAACTTTACTCGCCCAAACAATTTGAAGGCGAACTTTTCCTGTTGAAGTAAATTTGAACGCATTGGACAACAAATTTTTAATGACCTGCTCGGCTTTTTGTTGATCAGTATGGATATGAAGAGGAATCGTTTCATCTACTGAAATTTCAAATTGGAGTTTTTGTTCTGTGGCAGACTGGGTAAACAATTGTTCCATTCTTTTTGCAATCATTTTGATATGAACAGTCTGTGGATGCAGCTCCATTTTACCGGATTCAACTTTGGCCAGATCCAAAATATCATTGATCAGATCCAGAAGATCATTACCACAGGAATGAACAGTATCTGCAAATCTGGTCTGTTTTTCAGTCAGGTTGCCATATTTATTGTCAGCCAGAAGCCTGGAGAGCAAAATAATGCTATTTAAAGGCGTTCTCAATTCATGAGACATATTGGCCATAAATTCCGATTTATAGCGGCTGGCAGATTCAACCTCCTTAATTTTTTCCTGAATAATCAATTGGGCGCGCTCAAGCTCAATATTTTTTTCCTCAATACTGCTCTTTTGTTTTTCCAACTGGGATTTTTGTTGTTCCAGGATTTCATTCGTCTGGCGGAGCTCTTCCTGTTGTACTTCCATTTCTTCCTGTTGGGTTTGGAGTCTGGCCTGGGATTCCTGAAGTATTTGTGAACGTTCTTCAAGTTCTTCGTTGCTTTGTCGAAGTTCTTCCTGCTGCTCCTGAAGTTGTTCGGATTGTTGTTGTGTGGTTTTAAGTAATGCCTGCAATCGGGACCGCGATTGTGCAGAATGAATGGCAATGGCCATTGGTTCTGCAATGGATTTCATAAATTCCATGTCTGTATTGCTGATAGGTGAAAAACAGCCCAATTCAATAACGCCTTTAACCATGTTATCCAAAATGAGTGGATAAACAAGGATTGTCGATGGCAAGTTTGAACCCAGGCCAGAAGAGATATGTATATAATCATCAGGAACGTTTTTAACAATGATAGGTTGTTTTTCAAGGACAGCCTGTCCGACCAGGCCTTCTCCAGGAGCGTACTGGTTTGAAATATGTTTACGTCGTTCAAAGGCATAGGAACTAATCAATTGGAGAACATTTTCTTGTGAATTCATAATGTACATTGCCCCGATTTGACAATCCAAATAATTTGCAACAAAGCTAATGATTCTCACACATAATTCGGGAAGATCAAGCTCACCGCGAATCGCATCGTTGAGTTGCGTCTGACCGGTTTTTAACCAATACTGAACTTGATTTTCTTCCTTTGATTTTCGCAATGCAAGGGTCATGATATTCAATGTATTGCCCAAAACATCCCTGTCAGATTGGACTGAAACTTCAATACTTAAATCCCCTTGCGCAATACGATTGGCCTGCGTGATAACTGATTTGAAATTGGAAATCAATTGATTCATAGACCTGGAAAGAATGTCATAAGGGCCGCGTTCGTTCACTTGAACAGAAAAATTGCCATCTGCAATACAATTGGCGGTTTGTGTCATTTCTTTAATAAAATCTGCCAATTCACGACTGACCAGTGTTAAATTGCCCATCTCATTATTGGCCTTGATTCTATCTACAGGTAGGCAGGATTCGTAGTTACTGTAAACATCCAATTCGCCTTTGACAATTCTTTGCAGTATCAGAACGATTTTGTTGATCGGGTTTGCAATACTTTTTGACAGGAAATAGGCAATAATAAGCCCCAGGACAATTGAAAAGAGCGTCCCAAAAAGCATGAAATTAATTGTATGTTGAACATTAGTAATGGCTTCTTTTTCTCGAATATTCATGAACGCGTTTTCAACATCAACAAATGCATTAAACAAGGCATGAATATCATGGTTATGAATAAATTTTTTTTTTGATGCTGTCATTTTTGTAATTTGTTCAAATATGGCCTGTTCTTGTAGGTGATTGATTTCTTTGCGTTTTTCAATTATAGGTTTGGCAATATCCTGCTGCCACTTTTTAACTTCATTACAAAATTGTTTTAAGCGCGCTATTTGTTCTGGATTATGGGATATCATTTTGAACAGGGTGGTGCTATCTTGATCAAACTTTGTGATCGAATTATGGTAGCTTTCCAGACAGTCAGAATCACCCAGTATTGTAAAACAACGTTCACCATTTTCCATTTCAGAGACCAGATGCTGTAATTCATAAGCATGCTCAATAATTCGGTGAGTACGATCGACCCATTCATAGGTTTCTAAAACCCGAGAAACATTAAGATAAACAATGATCGTTATGAATAACAGCATGGTTAAAGCAATACTGTATCCCATAAGCATTTGTGTGCTGATTTTATATTTTCCAAACATAAGCGTTTTCCTTTTTAATGAATTTGTAAAAAAAAGTTACAAATTTTGTGTATATAAAAGTATTCATATTTATTTTGTATAGTTATGCGAAAAAAAGAATAGTATATATCACTTTTGGGTTAAGAGTCAATTATTAATATTATTTTGATGCCAGAAAGTGAGGTTTTATTATTAGCGTTCAATTTTTTTTCATGGCATGAAACATGCCTTTTGAACGATAATAATAAAAAAAGAAAAAAAGGGGACGTCTATGATTTTATGCTTTTATCCAACACATTTAGATTTTTCTGCAAGAGCTTAAAACTTTTAAAGAAAAGCATAATATCATAGACGTCCCTATTTTTACATAATTTTATGAATCAAGTACTTTCCAGTGGCCTCTCGTACCATTCATTCTTTGAATCTTATCAGCCTCACGCAATTGTTTAATATGCTTGTCTACCGCTGTTGTACTTATTTTTAAAATATTTGCCAATTGTTTACCAGATATTTGAGGATTCTTTTTCATTTCATTCATAATCCTAGTTTTGGTATTACCCAACTCATTACCCAATCGATTACCCAACTCCTTATCCAATTTTTCATCCAGCTTTTTTGGATTCGTCTCCGCACTTTTCTCATGTATTTCTTGTATGTTGTGCAAGTTAAGCACCTTCCAGTGCCCTCTCGTACCATCCATTCTTTGAATCTTATCATTCTCACGCAATTGTTTAATATGCTTTTCCACTGCTGTTGTACTAATTTTTAAAATATTTGCCAATTGTTTAGCAGAAATTTGAGGATTTTTTTTCATTTCAGTTATGATCCTGGTATTGGTATTACCCAACCGATTACCCAACTTATTACCCAACCGATTACCCAACTTATTACCCAACTCATTACCCAACCGATTACCCAACTTATTACCCAACTCATTACCCAACCGATTACCTAACTTTTTATCCAGCCTATTTGAATTCGTCTCCGCGCTTTTTTCCTGTATTTCTTGAATATTGTTCAAGACATTTTGTTTGAAAGGAAATTCCAACCACAAATCATTACCTGAAAGGCGTATCATAGGTTCAGGTGTTGATGATTCACGACAGGCTTGAAATATTCGCTGAATACCTCGCCCCCATGACTCAATTTCACCCGCTCTAAAAAAACAGTTGGCTATCCCTGGATTATAAGGGTGAGATGAATGTTCACCCAATAATTTTTCAAGAGACCATCCCTCAGGTAAAACAATGGGATTCCATATTTTTAATCTATCTTCATAGACCCTGATCTGAATCGGAGCAGAAACTGCATAATCTCTGTGTACCAAAGCATTAAGAACCGCTTCACGTAAAGCAACACGAGGGACAGGATAGCGCTCAATTCGTTGTATGTCTTTATAGGTAATAGCGGCATTCATATATTTGGTTTGTAACAGATCTATCGTTCGAGAAGACTGTGTGAAAAGATCCCCATGAATTTCGTCGTGATAGACGATCTCTGATTCAGAACGAAAAAAACCAATTTTAACAAATGCCCCTGTAATAAATCGCTCCGGTGTGTCATGAAAAAGCAGTATCGCAGACCTTCTCAAATAATGTCCTTCGGTCAGCATCAGTTTTTCAAAAAGTTCTGCTTCTGAAATGGACAAATCAGAATCATCTAACCTGCCACTTGTGGCGGCCAGTTTACGAAACTGATTAATGGCTGTAATGGAT
>Ga0272440_1002765_pt1 | contig 13486 bp, 8 predicted proteins | sample SSMMMBAug17_FD_192440 | JGI IMG/M metagenome (GOLD analysis project Ga0272440, IMG submission 192440) | Marine sediment archaeal communities from Little Sippewissett salt marsh, Falmouth, MA, United States - SSM-MMB-Aug17 | ecosystem: Environmental > Aquatic > Marine > Wetlands > Sediment ...
TAAAAAAGAAGGTAGAAAAGAAGGTATAGAAGAAGGTAAAAAAGAAGCTGCAAAAAAACTGTTATCTATGAAATTACTTACAGTTGAGCAAATTGCAATAGCGATTGACCTTCCCATTAATGACATTGAAGAATTAAACAGGTGTATTGATGGCCATGAATAAACTTGAAAACCTTTTGGATCATATTGATACCGAATTACATATGATTAATGACCGATTTGATATCTTATCTGACGATCAACTTAACATGCTGTACAGAGATATCAAATATGTGTTTATGGACAATATAGCTTCTGAAATTCGACTGGTTTTTTATGACCCAACCACAAAAAAAAATTATTGGGAAAATAAATATTCCATCGATGGCTCAGCGCAATCAGATGGTGATATTTATTCAAATGCCATTAAAAATGATCTGGTTTTTGATGTATTTATCGATTTTACAAATGCATTTTTACATTTACATTCAGATGATAGACATGTATTGTTAAATAATACAGAATTAGATTGGTTTACCTGATTATTTCAGCGTAAACTGATCGTTTTTTTGAAATATGATCTTTTCAGTTTTTATGCGTTGGTATATCACATTATTACCAAAGATTTTGACTCTCAACTCTATATGGAAAGGAGAAAGGCTATGGCAGAAATGAGTGCCACACAAAACCCGGGAAAAAAATTGTCTGAAATGAACAATAAACCTTCGGTCAAAAACATTCCTCCCTCCCCCAAACCACCTATGGGCAATGTGACTGGAAGTGAAAAGAAACCCCCTAAAAAAGCCATTAAAACAACAAAAGGACCTGTTGGCCTTGATATTGGAACAAGCCATGTTGTTGTGGCCACAAAGGATGGTGAAACTGTCAATATCGCAACTGAGCTGAATGCCTTTTACGCTGTTGAAGCTACTAAAATGATTGTCACTACATTCAAAGCTCAGAATATTCCCTTTTTTGAATATCAGGGACAATGTTATACAATGGGCTTTGCATCTCAGCATTTTGCCAACATTTTTCACAAAGCTTTACGTCGTCCTATTTATGGCGGCATTGTCAGTCCGGACGAAGAAGAAGGCATCAAGGTTATTCAAAATATCATTGACAACGTATTACCAAAACCTGAAAATTTTTCAGAAACACTTTGTTTTGGTGTTCCTGGAGAACCGATTGAAGGCTCCGGTTCTGTTGTTTTTCATACTGAAGTGATCAAACGCTTTATTGGTGGATTTGGTTTTAAGCCCATTCCAATTAATGAAGGCATGGCTGTTGTCATGTCTGAATTGGAAGATGAAAGTTATACAGGAATTGGTATCAGTTGCGGCGGTGGAATGTGTAATATTTGCCTGTCTTACCTTTCTGTTCCTGTTATTACGTTCAGTATCCGAAAAAGTGGCGATTATATCAATCAAAGAGCGGCCGAGTCTGTTGGCGAATCTGAAACCAAAATGAAAATTCTCAAAGAAGAAGAACTGGATCTGGCTCAAAGAGCCCCAGACCGCTATCATATGGCTTTACATATCTTTTATGATGATATGATTACCTATTTGATTCAAAGCATTCGAAATGTTATCAGTCAATCAACCCGAATGCCGACCATCAGTCAACCCATTCCCATTATTTTAAGTGGCGGAACTGTTCTGCCTAATGGCTTTCTTAATAAATTCAATAAAATACTTAAACAACACCCCTTGCCTATTGAAATTTCAAAAGTCAGTATTGCTGATAAACCTTTGGAAACAACTGCAAGAGGTGCATTGAAAGTTGCTATTGCCGAAAAAGAAGGCGCTTGATTGTTTTACAGGGTATTATCATTTTACCCAAATTCAAAAATTGAAAGTTTATTTATTATAGAGGCGCAGCATGCTGCGTCTCTACTGATGTGTGTCCATCATCTTGGGGTGATTACCTGAAGTGATAGCTGTTTATTTTTCAAGGGAAAATTTTTTGAAAAAGCACATTATTGACATAATTGATTCTGATGGGGATCAAAAAACATATATTATTTTTAAAGAAAGTGATCTGCTTGATGCCCGAAAAAAAGCTGATGATGCACCGGTTACGCCCATCATTGTAAAAAAAATTCATCAACTGGTTTCTGAAAAAGGCTTTCAGATTACTGACACAAAGAAACGATTGTTCAAAATCGCTCGTAACATTTTAATGAGTGAACCTCTTGAGTTTAGTATCGCTGTTCAATTCAATCATAAATCTGACGATATTTCTGAAACTGATGCTTTACGTGAAAATATTTCAGATGCTTATTCTTTTTCCCATTCAACTGACTCCGATCAAGCAGAACAACCTCTAGCTGATCTTCATATGAATATCAATTTTTTGTCTGTGTCTCAATATCCATTGCTTTGCTTAAAATATGATAATGCCGCTCAAGAACTTGGCAAATTATTTGAAAAGATTCTTGATAATGCTAAGATTCCGATTCTTTGGCGAAAATCCAATGGTTTGTTATCACAGCGATTGCTAAATAATTATGCCCTGGTTGATGCGGAGAAAAACAATCAGTTAAAAAACCCTCTGAAAATGATTCAATATATACTTGAAAACCCTCAAGATCGGCTTGTTTATATTTTTGAGGATTTTCATCATTTTATTGGCAAAAAAGATACGATTAATCCTCAAGTTGGTGAAATTCGGTCATTGATCAAAGAACTTCATGATCAACTCATCAAACGAAATGAACATATTATTTTTTTTCTACCTCATTTTTATGAAATACCTGAAGATTTAGATCCTTATATTCAGATGATTTCAAAAAAACTGCCTAAAACAGCAAAAGGCTATCTGGATAAATTTGGTGAATTATTGACTGATCCTGATTATATCAGAAAATGCAAACCTGTTGTGGGCGTTGACCATCTTATTGGTCGGATGATTCAAATTTTGGGTCAGATGGAATCCAACAATCCCTTGCTCATTGGTTCGCCAGGAGTTGGAAAAACAGCGATTGTTGAAGGCTTTGCAAAAGTTTTAGCAAAAGGAAATCTGATTCCACAACTGGCGGGTAGAAATTTATATTCTCTGTCATTAAACAGTATGGTTGCTGGAACACGTTATCGCGGTGATTTTGAAATCAGACTTGAAGGTTTGATGGATGAAGTCCTTCAAAATAAAGATCGGATTATTGTTTTTATTGATGAAATTCATACATTAATTGATGCAGGATCAAGTGAAGGTGCTTTTGGTGCTTCCGATGTTTTAAAGCCTGTTCTAGCCAGAGGAGAATTCCCTTGCATTGGTGCAACTACGCCTGAAGGTGTTGATATTCTTTCGAAAGATCCAGCTCTTTCCAGGCGATTTAAAAAAATTAGGGTTCATGAACCTGATGGTGATCAAACATTTATCGTTTTAAAAGGAATTGCCAGCAATCTTGAAAAACATCATCAAATTAAATTATCTGATGATGCACTTTTGGCGGCTGTTGAACTCAGCCAAAAGTATATTCATGATGAATTTCTTCCAGGCAAAGCCGTGTCATTAATCGATGGTGCAGCAGCTTTTTGCCGCATTAATCAACAAAAGGTGGTTCGTAGAGACGATGTCAGAGACGAAATGCAGCGGTATATGGATGAAATAACAGCACTTAACTGAATCCTCCCTAAGCCGCCTTCGGAAACTGTTTAAATAAAAGGTAAATACCATGAATGACTCATATCAAATCAAATGTGTACTGGTTGTCCAAAAAGATCCCTCAATATTTCAGAAAATCAATGACAGTCTTAAAAAAGATGGCTTCCACTGTGATCATTCCACTACCGCTGAACAGGCTCTTACGATGATGAATCATCATTATTACGACCTCATTATTTCTGATATAGAACTGCCTGATATGGATGGTATTCATTTTATAAAAACGTTAAAAAAAGATTCCCCTCATCGCGATATTATTATTATTATTAGTGAGGAATCTAAATTTGACACAATAGAGGTTCTCAAAAATGGTGCAATGGATCTTGTTCCTTACCCTTTTAGAATAGATTATTTAAAAGCAGCTATTTACAAAGCAGACAAAAACAGACAACTATTTAAAGATTTGGCTCATATTGTTCCTAAAGAAGCTTTTCAACAAATAAATGATCAAGAAGAAGACATGTTTGAAAAAACAGATGATCATTTGGTCATGGATCAAGATCAGGATTCATCTGAAAAGATTGATTATTTAACAATGGTGTGTCATCAGCAATTGTCACGATTGAAGCATGAGATCAACAAACGAAAAATTGCCACTTTGGCCTTACAGTCTTCTAAAAATAAATTAAATGCTCATCTTGAACAAACCCCATTATCCTATATTGAATGGACATTAGACTTTCAATTGGAATATCTGAATCACTCTGCGGAAGAATTATTTGGGTATCCCTTATGTGAAATCAAAGGAACTCACTTTTTTGATACCATCAAATCTCGATCCGATGAAGCCAATCACAGTATGATGGATCGATTTATGATGAAAAATGTTAAAAAAGATGGGTCTTTTGTCTATTGTCGATGGTTCAATACGCCTTTGTCGGGTCCTGATAATCAGATACTGGGTATTGCATCCATAGTTGAAGATACCACTGAACTGTTCAATGCCAATAAAGAAATCATGGAAGCCCTGACCGCTAAGGAAGAATTTCTGAATAAGTTGAAATATGAATATAATGTGGCATCAACGATTTTGTCCAAAGTGATGAAACAGACCAAACAGGATTTTCCTCATGTGAAATTTCTCAGGCGTTCCATGGAAATTGCCTGCGGTGATCTGGCACTTGCTTTTGATAAACCATCGGGTGGTGTGTATATTTTTATGGGTGATTTTACCGGTCATGGTTTGGCTGCGGCAATTGGTGCCATCCCTGTTGTTGACATATTAATAGAAATGACATCAAAAAACAGTTCTATTGATGAAATTTTGCATACACTGAATCTTAAAATCAAAAATACCATGCCAACCGGTAAATTTCTGGCAGCCACTTTATTCGAATACTCATTTGCTACCGGAATATTAAAAGTCTGGAATGGCGGCAACCCTGATGTCATTATTGTTGATGCTAAAGGTGTCAAAAAACGATTTCCATCCACCCATCTTCCGCTAGGCGTTTTGGATTATGGTCGTGATGAATTTATTCCTGAAGAATTTCAAACCATTCCAAATGATCGTGTTTATTCTTTTTCAGATGGCATTATTGAGACATTCAATGCAAATGAAGAAATGCTTGGTATTGAAAGATTTGAACACATACTGACCCACATCAAAAATCCAGAAGAGTCCATTTTGCATATTTCTCGCGAGATTGATTCGTTTCGAGGTGATATTTATCAACAAGATGATGTTACATTGGTTGAATTAACCTGTGTAAAAGGCGTAGACGTTATTTTCAAGCCTATCAAAGATATGTACCACAATTATGAAGGATGGAAAATAAATTTGAAATTAGATGCAGCGCACTTACGACAAAATCCTGGAATTCCAGAATTATTGATTCAAAGCATTGAAAATGATGTGATCCTTTTGGCTCACAAAGAATCCATATTTATTATTATGCAAGAAATGGTTTCCAATGCTTTGGATTATGGCCTTCTCAAACTTGATCCTGATTTGAAAAAAAGCCTGGATGGATATGATGCGTTTTTCACACAACGCCTTCAAGCTTTACATGATCTACAGAGTGGATGGATTGAAATTTTTTTGGAATATAGACCATCAGCCCAATATTCAGATGTCGTTATTCAGGTTGAAGACAGTGGTTTAGGATTTAATTATCCAGAAATATTAGAGAATTTAAAAAATAATCTTTCTTTTTCAGGTCGGGGATTGGCATTAATTAAATCCCTCAGCCATGAAATAATTTTTATGCATAGTGGTAATTGTATTCGTGCTATTTACCGATGTAAAAATAACTAACAAGTGAGATAGAAGGACATCACAATGACATCATATCAAGAAATCATCATAATTGATATTATTGAAGACCGGATTAAACAAATTCATGATTATATCTCTGATCGATTTATTGTTTACACATGCGATTCAATAGAGTCTGCACAGGAAAAATTGAAACAACAAAAAATTTCGTTGATCATTTGTTGTCAGCAGCTTGTCGATGGATCAGGCATTGATTGTATCAAAAAATTGCACACCATCAAAACCAATACAGGCTTTGTTTTAATTGTTGATAAAAGCAGTCAGAAAGATGTTTTAAAAGCCATTGGTGAAGGTGTTCCTGTTGATACATTTGTTCAATGGCCATGCACAAAAGATCAATTAAACGACATTATTTCCAATGTGTTGATCAGAAAAATGGAACGATCTTTGGAAGAAAAAAATCGGATGATTGCCCTGATTGAACAAAGAGAAAAACTGGCCAATTTAGGGGAACTGGTTTCAGGGGTTGCCCATGAAATCAACAACCCTTTGTCCTTTATCAGTTCCAATTTGGGAAATTTAAAGAAATTTGTTCAAAAACTCATACACCTGATTCAATATGTTTCTGATATGGATTTACCTGAACCAGCCAAATCATCAATCACCCAACAAAAAGAATCAATGAATTATGATTACATCCAACAACGTGTTCAAAATCTGATTGATCGATCTATACTGGGTACTGATCGTATGAAAAAAATTCTCTTGGATATCAAAACATTTTCAAGAATGGCTGGTTCAGATACAATCAAAGCAGATATAAATGAATCCATTGAAATTTCAGTGGATCTCATCAGTTTTCAATTTAAGGAAAAAATTAAATTTGAAACCAATTATGGCCCCATTCCTGAAATTGAATGTAATATTGAAAAATTGAATCAGGTATTTATGAATATTATCATCAATGCCATCCATGCCATAAAAATGGAAGGTGTCATTGTGATCAATACCTTTGAAAAAGATAATCATCTCTATATTCAAATCAAAGATAATGGTACAGGAATTCCAGAAGATGTGCTTCCTCATATTTTTGAGTCTTTTTATACCACAAAAGAAAAAGGGAAAGGCACAGGACTTGGATTGTCCATTTGCAAGGATATTATTCAGCATCATAATGGAAACATTGATGTTTACAGTAAAGTAGGAGAAGGAACAACCTTTACAATTTCATTACCAATAGTTATATAACTTACTAAAATCATAACAGGAGGTTAATATGTCTGATTTAAAAAGAAGAACCATTTTATGTGTGGATGATGAACAGGATATTGTGGATAGCCTGTTTGATACATTTATGGATAAATACAATGTGAAAATTGCCACCAGCGGTCAGGAAGCACTGAATATTTTTAAAAAAGAAGATATTTCGGTTATTATTACCGATCAACGAATGCCATCTATGCAAGGAACTGAACTTTTAACCCAAATTAATGAAATTAAACCCATCTGTAAAAAGATTTTATTAACTGGATATTCTGATATACAGGCTGCAATCGATGCGATTAATTTGGGCAGAGTTGATAAATATATTACAAAACCCTGGGATGATGACGATTTGATGGGAGCGGTGGACAGTTTAATCAGTGTTTACAAAGTGGATGAGATCTTTCAAAAAATCATCAAAGATGGTAAAACCATGAAAACTGATCTGGATAATTACAAAAAACATTCGGATTTGTTTATTGATTTTCTGGAAAATTGTCAGCAGGGTATTGTGATCATTAAAAATGATGATATTGAATATATCAATCAAACTGGGGTTTCAATTTTAGGATATGATTCAAAAGAAGATATGAGTCCGAATCTGAACTATATGGATATCTTTCAAATTGATCCAGATCGGCTGATTCAGTTAAAAGAAAAATATGATAACAAAAATTATCAGCCTGAATTACTTTATGTTCGTTTAAAAAACAATCAAGCTATGAGCGTACAGGCAAATGTGGCTTTTGTGCCTGATAAAAAAACACCAGTTGTTCGAGGAATTATTTTCAGTGAAATAAAACAGGATTAATTATGTATGGATACCATTTTTGTTATTGATGATGATCCGATCATGTTGAGACTGATCAATGGAATGTTTATTGGAAAAAATTACAAGTTGTCTTTATTTTCACAACCTGAAAAGGCTTATCAATACGTTGATGAGGTTATTCCGGATTTAATTTTATGTGACATTTCAATGCCGGAAATGAATGGTTTTGAACTTGGGACACTGTTTAAAAACGATCAACGTACAAAAAATGTTCCATTAATTTATATTTCTGCGCTTGATTCAGAGGAAAATATTTCAAAGTGTTTTGAAGTTGGTGCTGTAGATTATATTACCAAACCCATTAATTACAATGAAATCAATGCAAGAGTGGCGCTTCATTTATCCATCAATCATTTACAAAAGGAATTGGCATATAAAAATAAGCTTTTACAAAAAGAGCGTGATACATTAGAGCAACGTGTTAAAGAAAGCACTCAGGCTCTTCGGGAAAAAGATATTCAATTGATTGAAATGGATCGGCTGGCTGGTACTTACACACTTGCTGCTGGTATTGCCCATGAAATCAATACACCGCTGGGCATTGTTAAAAGTGGCTTTTTTTCACTGAAAAAAGGATTTCAAAAACTGATCAGTGCCATTCAGTATTTGGATAATGTTGATTTACCTGATATCATTGAAGCAAAATTCAAAGAATTTAAGGATAGTATTCAGTTAGATTCACATTTAAAAACAGCACCAGGCCGATTTGATCGCATTGAGAGAGGTATAGAACGTATATCATCAATTGTATCTCAATTTCAAAGCTTTGGAAGATTTAAAGCCGGTCATCTGGCTCAAATTGATATCAATGAAAGTATAGAACAGGCATTGACTTTAGTAGCTAAGAGTGATTTTAATAACCTTATCATCAAAAAACATTTTTCCAAGTTACCCCTGGTTGAATGTTTATCAACTGATATTAACCAATGTTTTCTTCAGGTTCTACGCAATGCAATTGATGCGGTTGGTAACAGCGGAACAGTTACCATCATGACTTCGTATGATGATAGAAAGCAAGAAGTCGTGATTTCTATTGTAGATTCAGGTATAGGGATGTCTGAAGACATATTGAAGCAGGTATTTAATCCTTTTTTTACAACCAAAGCTGTTGGAGAAGGCACAGGACTTGGGCTGACCATTTCTGAAAAAACGATCAAGTCACATGGTGGCTATATCATGTTGGACAGTGAAGAAGGTAAAGGAACGTTGGTTATTATCCGACTACCGATTAATGCAAAGCCTCTTCAATTAGATAAAATAAAAAGTCGTGCGGGGGTAGCATTAGTTGGTTAAGTATTGAAAAAGGACATTAATTTATTATAGAATATATACATAAATGGGGTTGCACCCGATCAGTTAAGGAATTATAACTAAATAATCAATAATTATCATTTAAACAGGAGGTCTTAATGGCTATTTCATCAGAATTTAACAAAGAAACAAACACATTAATTATTAACATTACAGGTAGTTTTGATATCAATGTTTACCAGAAGTTCGGTGAGTCTTACAAAGACTATTTAAAACCGGAATATTCAATTATCATTGACCTTTCTGAAACAGAGTATATGGACAGTTCAGCTCTGGGGATGCTGTTAATGCTAAGAGAACGAGCGGGAGGAGAATCTTCTTCCATAACTATTAGAAACTGCACAGATGGCATTAAAAAAATACTATCAACAGCCAATTTTCAACGATTATTCAACATTAACGAGTAGTTTATGAGACAAATTGCAACAAACAGACCAGCAAAGATTGTTATCGTTGAGGACAGTGAACCCATATACCTGGTGCTAACATCTTTTTTAAAGTCATTTGGACATCATGTGGTTGCAATAAAAAATGATGCACTTTCAGGGGTTGAAGCTGTACTTCAATCAAAACCTGATCTTGTGTTTATGGATGTTTATCTTGAAGGAGATTTAACAGGTATTGATGCCGCAAAACGCATTCATGAACAGTCTTCAATCCCAATCGTTTTTATGACATCATCCGAAGACCCTGAAACTTTTCAAAAGTTAAGAGAAGTTGAATCTTATGCATGCATTCCTAAACCATTTACCCAAATGGAAATCTGGTTTGTTATTGAAAATGTCATGCATCTTCATGAAACCAAAAATGCTCTGGAATGCTCACAAAAGGCATTAAAAAAACAACTCTCCATTGAAGCCTTTGCTTCAAATATTTCAAATCGGTTCATAGATCATGATTTTTTTGAATTTCCATATTATTTGAATTTGACCTTGCATGATATGGCAGATTTTGTTCAATGTGATGCTTGCTTTATCATACTAAAAAATGCCGGCCAAACCCATTTTGACATACCTTACAAATACCAACATAATGATCAAGAAGAATGGGACAATCCTTTTTCAGATCCTATAGATCACTATCCCTGGCTGACATCTCAATTTGAAAAAGATGATTCTGTTTTTATAGAATCTCCAGACGCATTACCTGCAATGGCCAGCAATGAAAAAAAATGGTTTCATCAATTAAGTATTCATGCATTCATTGTCATGCCAGTTCGAATGAATGGAAAGCCAGAAGGCCTGATAATGCTGGCATCACAAAAAAAAGACCAACAACTATCTATTGATAGTCATCATATGGTCAAAAAAATTGCCTATATCATATCAAATGCCTTATCTCGCCATAAGGCAGAAATGGATCGAAAAGAATATCAAATTCAACTTCAACAAATACTTGATGCCATTCAATCGCCAATATCAGTCAAAGATGTTCATCAAAAAATCATTTATGTGAACAAGGCTTTTTGTGAGCTGGCAGGAGAACCGCGTGCGCAGATTATTAACAAAACCATAGATCCTTTGTTTCAAAATGAAGAGATGTCTCTTAAAAGCACAAAAGAATATCTGGGCCTGTCATTGGATGAAACATCGATCATTGACATTCAATCGCCCAATGATGCCAATCTAAGAACTTTCAACCTGAGAAATACACAGTTTCAGAATTATTCAGGAGAACAATTCTATTTATCTGTAGCACATGAAATATCTGCACTCAAGAAGGCTGAAGAAATGCTGTTATTCACTCAACATGCAGTAGACAACTCAAATATTGGTATCATGTGGGTGGATTCCGAGGGAACAATTATTTATGTCAATCAAACCTTATGCAGGTATTGTAATTATTCAAAAAAAGAACTACTTTACCAATCCCTGACCATCATCAATCCCAATATCGAAAAGAGAGGCTTTTCCTCCTATTGGAATGATATTCAGATTTTTGGCTCCAAAACGTTTCGAACATCATATCAGAAAAAATCAAAAGAGATGATTCCGGTTGAAGTTCTGGTATCATATCTGGAACATAAAGGACAATCGTATTTATGCTATTTTATTCGGGACATCACACTCAGAAAGCAGGCTGAAGAAGGTATTCAAATTTTTAAAAATATTTTTGATCATGCTAATTTTGGCATGTGTGTCTTTGATTCCGATCAATCGGTCATATATTTAAATGACTATATGGCAATGGTTCATGGATATAGTCAGGAAGATATTGTTTTAAAAACCTATCACATTTTTCATAATGTAGAAGAGATTGACACCATTAAGCAATTGTATGAAGATCTGTTTAACAAACATATTGAGTTTATCAACCATGAGATCAATCACAGTCATCGCAATGGCAAAATATTTCCAATGCTTATGAGCGGAAAATGCATTCAAAGTGCTGATGGTGAAGTCATATATTTTTCTGTGTCTGCTGTTGATATTTCCGAGTTGGCTGTTGCAAAAAATGATTTAAAAGAATTAAATGATCAATTGATCGGCTTAAACACGAATCTGGAAAAACAGGTTGAACAACGAACCCAATCATTAAGACAAAGTGAAGCTTTATATCGATTGCTGGTGGAAAATCAAACAGAATTGCTGGTCCAATTTAATGAAGCATATGATATATTGTTTGCCAGTCCTTCATATTGCAGGTACTTTGATAAATCTGAAAGTTTTCTTCAATGCATCTATCCACAGGATATAAGCCCATTGAAAACACAACTGGATGACATGTTCTGTACACAAAAGCCATCCATCATGGAAATTCGTGCCAATATTAATGACAGATGGCGTTGGTTTTCATGGTCCTTTAATGTGGCCCAAAACAATACCAATAAAAGGGCTGTGATTGTCGCGGTTGGTCGAGATATTACCACGCAAAAATCCATTGAAAAAAAGATTGATTTTCAAAACATTATTCTGAAAAGTCAGCAGGAAGCCTCTATGGATGGCATTTTATTTATTAATGCCAATGGTGATATTCAGTCATACAACCAACGACTTTTGGAAATGTGGAGCATTCCATTAAACGTTCTGGAAGAAAACATTATTCAGAATACCATAGACAAAAATATTCCCCTGACCCTTAATGATATGATTGAAAATATTTCACTTCGACCCATATTAAAATCAGCCATTGAAAAAATTGTAGACCCTGGACTTTTTTTGGCTCAGGTCAAATATTTATTTGAAAATAGAGATATTAAGAGTCGGGCTGAAATTCACCTAACCGATGGTCGATGTTTTGATCGATATACATCCCCTCTTATTGGCGAAAATGGCAAATTTTATGGAAGAGCCTGGTATTTCAGGGACATTACTGAACAAAAAAGAGCTGAAACGAAAATTCTCAATCAAAAGCGGTTTATTGAAAATATTATGCAATCCATGATAGATCTGTTCATTGTCATGGATTTAAAAAGTAATATCATGACCATCAATGACGCAACCCTGACATTAACCGGTTATTCAGAAAACGAACTTAGAAATCAATCTTTTGGAATTCTTTTGGAAGACAGCCATCAAAATCCAGATCAATATCGAAAAAAGATTCCTGAAATTATTCAAACCATCATCAAAGAAAAATTCATACAAAATTACGACACCAATTTTTACACCAAGAAAGAAGAAACCATTCCTGTAAGTATCACTGGTTATGTTGTGTCAGATACTCAAGACAAAGAACATAGCATTGTCGTCATAGCCAGAGATACCCGCGAAATAAGAGAAGCAACTGCAAAACTGGTTCAAACCGAAAAACTGGTAGCTTTAGGGGAAATGTCCGCAGGTGTTGCTCATGAGCTCAAACAACCCCTGAATGTCATTAAAATCATCTCACAATCAATCATGCGAGATGTTCATAAAAAAAGGTTGGATGTTTCTGAAATACCAGACAATTTACAACAGGTTACCACCCAGGTAAACAAAATGTCTGAAATTATTGATCATTTACGTATTTTTTCCAGACGATCAGATAATGTCCATCATGAAGGACTTAACATTAATGACATTATTAACAATGCATTCAGTTTATTTATGGAGCAGTTTAGAATACGCGGCATTGCCATTAAAAAACAATTGGACAGGCATATTCCAGAGATCAATGGCGATCCCATAAGACTGGAGCAGGTGTTTACCAATTTAATCAGTAATGCCAGAAAAGCCTGTGAAGACAGTGAATCTGAAGAAAAGACAGTTACAGTAATATCCTCAAAAGAAATCATT
>Ga0272440_1002766_pt1 | contig 13484 bp, 11 predicted proteins | sample SSMMMBAug17_FD_192440 | JGI IMG/M metagenome (GOLD analysis project Ga0272440, IMG submission 192440) | Marine sediment archaeal communities from Little Sippewissett salt marsh, Falmouth, MA, United States - SSM-MMB-Aug17 | ecosystem: Environmental > Aquatic > Marine > Wetlands > Sediment ...
AAGAGCCACCACCTGAGGAGCCACCACCACAAGAACCGCCACCTGAGGAGCCTCCACCTGAAGAGCCAACTCTGGTCAATAGAACTGAAAACCCAGATGGTTCTGTTACTGAAGAATACAGTGATGGTTCTGTCAAAACTATTTATGAATGGGGTGGATCAGAAACAGTCCATCCTGATGGTTCCATGACATGGGAAGATCCTCATGGCGGGACAAGCTATATGAGTGCGGATGGTATGTCCGGCGGATGGACCAGTCCTGATGGTTCCAATGGCTCTTGGGGGCCAGATGGCAGCACAACCAACTATGCCAATGGTGCCACAATGAATTGGAACAATGATGGCACATCAGATTGGTCAAAACCCGATGGATCAAGTGGTGAATTCAATAGTGATGGCTCAGGTACAATCACCTATTCGGATGGTTCAACAGCGACTATCGATTCCTGGGGCGGGACGTATACTTACACAGATGTGGATGGCAACACGATTACATTGAATGAATACGACATTGGTTCATTCCATCACCCAGATGGTTCTTTGGAAATATTCAATGACGATGGCTCTGCAACATTTATTACCCGAAATGGGGATGAATTTACTTATAATGAGGATGGCTCAGGCTCTACAAAGTTCATTGATGGTTCCACTCAGATCTATAACGCTGATGGTTCAGGCAAGTGGAATGGCGCAGATGGTTCCTATTCAACCTGGGAAGTCGATGGTTCTGGCACAATGCATGATTCTTATGGATACGATAGCCAATGGGATGCTGAGGGCAACACCACCTGGTCTAACCCAGATGGCTCATCTGGATGGTATAAATCTGATGGTTCCAGCAGCCTGACTTTTGCTGATGGTTTTACACAGCAGTGGGACAATACTGGAAATCTTGTGTATGAAGGACCTGCTGAGGATGCCCCATTGACACCGCCAACATTTGCAGAACCCGCACCACAAGAGCCGCCACCTGAAGAGCCGCCACCTGAAGAGCCGCCACCTGAAGAGCCCCCGCCTGAAGAGCCGTCTGATGAACCAAACCTTGTAAGCAGAACTGAAAACCCGGATGGCTCTATCACCGAAGAGTTTGATGATGGCACAATCACGACAACATCATCAGATGGATTTACTGAAACCATGCATCCTGATGGATCTATGTCATGGACAGATCCAATGGGCGGCAGCAGTTCAATGAGTGCTGATGGCATGTCAGGGTCATGGACATCACCGGATGGCACCACAGGCTCATGGGGACCCGATGGTTCAACTACCGACTATGCAAATGGGGCCACTGCCTCATGGTCAACAGATGGAACCAGTTCCTGGACGAACTCCCAGGGGACAACCGGTGTTTTTAATGCTGATGGTTCTGGGGCAATCACATACTCTGATGGAACTGTGGAAACCTTTGATTCCTGGAACACTATACCCCCGAGTCCAGATGCGGAATATGGCGAATTTACCAACCCCGATGGTTCCACAGATAACTTTAACGAAGATGGCACATCAACACATACCGACAGATATGGCAATGTCCATGTCTATAATATCGATGGTTCCGGTTCTGTAACCTATATGGATGGATCAGTTGATACCTTCTATCCTGATGGTTCTGGCGAATGGACAGGTGCAGATGGTTCTCAATCCACCTGGAACGCCGATGGTTCCGGTACATGGAATGGTGCTGATGGGTCTCAGTCTCAATGGGATGGAGAAGGTAATGGTTCATGGTCCAATCCAGATGGTACTTCAGGTACATACAATGCTGATGGATCAGGCAGTATTACCTATCCTGATGGTACTACAGAAACCTGGTAAAATTGTTTTACCTGGATTTCTTTATTTATGAATAATCATTTTTTTTAGAAAGGAGTTTTTAAAATGGAACAAAAACGATCAGGACGTTCAGAGGCAATGAAAAGAATTGCACAAATAAAACGCGAACAGGCAAGAATTCGTTCGAGCAGAATGCAATTTGTGATGAATAAACCGAAACCTCGGGTCAAAACAAGCTAAATAAACATTGAAAGCCCTTTTGTATTGATATAAAAGGGCTTTCATATTTTTTATGGTAATATGTCTGTAAACATTGTTTTAGCCAGTGCCTGTTTGCTTGGTATTCATAGCACCTATAATGGCAAACAGGCCAGGCGACGTTTGAATGTAGATTGTCTAACAAATAAAAATGTTCGTTTTATCCCATTTTGTCCGGAACAGATTGCTGGCTTTGCAACACCAAGACCACCTGTTGAAATTCAGGGAGGCGATGGCGCAGATGTTTTAGCTGGCAAAGCTACAATCATGACTGAAACAGGTATGGATGTTACCAACCAGTTTTTGGACGCATTGGACGATATTCTCACTTTAGTTCAATGGGTCCAGCCGACACTTGTGATTCTTCAGCAGCGAAGCCCATCATGTTCATGTGCAGGTATTTATGATGGTACTTTCAGTCATACTTTGGTTCCTGGGGATGGCGTTGTTGCTGCTTTTTTGAAGCAACATGGTTATCGGCTGATGGATATTATGGATTTTAATGGGATCACATCTTCATATACCATTTAAGATTTCATTCAGGGCCTCATCTTCATATATCATTGAGGATTTCAGTCGATTGCGGCCAGTCGGACCCCAATCGCTTTTCTTCCCCCATTTTTACCCACCTTCCCTTTCTAAAAGCTAAAAATAATGTCTTTAATTTTTATCTTGTTATTAATTTAATGGGTTGGAAAAATATTTTGGGTCCGATCCCTCATAACAATAAAAAATATCTTGAAAATTTAATACGTTTACACTAAAGTCTAAGTCTTCAATAAGATTAAAAAGGGTATATTATGAAACTATTTGATAGTCATTGTCATATTGATGATCAGGCATATGATCAAGATCGCAAAGCTGTTATTGAAAATGCAATCAAATCAAATGTTTGCGGAATGATGGTTGTGAGTATTACTGAAGACAGTGCAAAAAAAGCGGTTCAGATTGCCAGTGAGTATCCGCAGTGTTATGCATCTGTGGGAATTCATCCCCATGATGCCAAAGCATGCTCGGAAAACGTATTGTCTGTATTGACAGAACTTTGTCAGCACCCCAGAGTCAAGGCCTGGGGAGAAACAGGTTTGGATTTCAATCGCATGTATTCATCACAGTCAGATCAGGAAAAATGGTTTATTCGTCAACTTGAAATTGCCCAAGAGCATAATATGGCACTGATTTTTCATGAAAGGGACAGCAAGGGCCGGTTTTTGGAAATTCTCAAAAGCTATGATCCTGTTGAACGAAAAGGCGTTGTCCATTGTTTTAGTGGATCCAAAAAGGAATTAAAAGCCTATCTGGATTTAAACTATGAAATCGGTATCACCGGGATCTTAACGTTGAAACAAAGAGGCGATGATTTACGTCGGATGGTCACTTACATTCCAAAAGAAAGAATCCTCATAGAAACCGATGCCCCTTATCTGACCCCATTCCCTGAAAAGAAAAAAAATCGAAGAAATGAACCTGCCTTTGTTCGCAGCACTTTTAATAAACTGTGTGACATTCACACGAGTGATCCCCATGAGCTTGCAAAGACAATCTGGGACACGACTTGTCGATTGTTCGATATAATGGATCATCGGGCTTAATTACAGATTAGGGAATGGCTGCGCATTCCCAGGAATGCATTTTCACGCTGGCGCGTGGAACGAGGAAATGGACATTCCATGAAAGCAATAAAACAAGCAGTCGGAAACTTAAGTAAGAATATGATCGATACAGAACAATCGACATTGTTCTCATTTGAAGATATTCTGAATTTAACATTAAATAATCCCACCCAGGTGCTACGAAATGTTTTTCAGGTATTTCATGACATGGTTAAGCACTATGTCGGCGAAGGTGACAATGAGTATCCTGATGATCCGGAGTCCATTGGATATGTGTCATATGATTGCAGCAGATTATTTGTAAAAAACTCGGATCACCCTTTCTTTGCAGACAGATTATTTGCCAATCGCTTGATTGCCCTGTGTGAGTCATTCAAACGCAGTGCCCAGCAAAATAAAATTTATGTGTTTGAAGGGCCTCCAGGGAGCGGCAAAAGTACCTTTTTAAACATATTATTGATGAAATTCGAAGAGTATACAGCCACAGAACAAGGCATGCGTTACGAGACTGTATGGCGATTGGATCAGCAATTATTAGGCGGCCATGCCAAAAGACAATCCAACCCGACTGTCAAGAAATTGATTCAATTGTTGTCTCAGGAAAACCCAGACGTATCTGAGGAATTGGCTGAAGATCCAGACTTTTCATTTCATGATAGTATCATTGAAGTTCCCTGCCCAAGCCACGATCATCCTATTTTGATGATTCCAAAAGGACATCGACGTGCTTTTCTGGATGATCTGTTCCAAAATAACGAAATAAAATGGAAACTGTTTACTGAAAAAGAATATGAATGGGTGTTTCGTGAAACCCCCTGCACTATATGCAGTTCACTTTTTGAGGCCTTGCTGGATCGCCTTCAGAATCCACTTAAAGTGTATCAAATGATTTATGCTCGTGCCTACAGATACAATCGCCGACTGGGTGAAGGCATCACTGTATATAACCCGGGGGATAAAGCCATGCGGAAACAGGTTTTGGATAATCCCATGATTCAAAAGCAAATCAATCAGGTACTCATGGATAGCAATCGGGTTAAATATATTTTTTCAATTTATGCCAAAACAAACAATGGCATCTACGCTCTCATGGATATCAAATCTCATAACAAAGACCGCCTTACTGAACTTCATAATATTGTGAGTGAAGGCTTGCATAAAGTTGAAGATCTTGAAGAAAATGTCAATTCTTTATTCATTGCCTTAATGAACCCCGAAGATCACAAAAATATCTCAGATTTTCCATCATTTTCAGATCGTATCGAGATAGTCAATATCCCATATATTCTTGACTGGCATACAGAAGTTGAAATTTATCACAATATATTTGGCAAGCATATCAAAAATGATTTCCTGCCCCGAGTCTTGAACAATTTTGCACGTGTCATCATATCAACACGCATGAAAACAGATTCACCGGCAACACGAGAATGGATTGATAATCCACACAAATACAATCAATATTGTGATGATGACCTTCAATTGCTTAGAATGGAGGTCTATGCGGGTGTTATTCCATCATGGCTCACAGAGGAAGATCGCAAACGATTTACCGCCAAACGCCGACGAAATATCTTGTCTGAATCAGACAGTGAAGGCAACACTGGCTTTTCTGGTAGAGATTCAATCAAGATATTCAATGATTTTTATTCCAGTTATTCAAAAGAAAATCAGTTGATCAATATGTCCATGTTGTTTAAATTCTTTTCAAAATATAATAAGGACAAAGAGACCAACAAGATATCCGAACCTTTTCTCTTTTCACTGGTTCAAATGTATAACTATACAGTTTTGCAGGAAGTCAAAGAATCCTTGTACTATTATAACAAGGAAGAAATTGCCAGACATATCAAGCAATATATTTTTGCGTGTAACTTTGAACCTGGAACCACACAAACCTGCCATTATACCGGTGAAAAAATCGAAATTAATGAAGAATTCTTTGTAAATTTTGAAATTCGTATATTTCAAACCCCCAAATTATTTGCAGAACGTCAATTGTTCAGAAACGATATCCAAAAAGAATATACCTCAAAAGCCTTGACACAGGAAATGATTATTGATGAAAAAGATATTTCTGAAACCCGACTCTTTCAATCACTTCATGAACGATATGTCCACAACCTGAAAGAAAAAGTATTGGATCCCTTTCTTGAAAATGAAAATTTCAGGCGGGCAATTAAAGATTATGATGCTGACGATTTTAAGGCATATGACAAACGAATTCAACATGATATATCATTCTTAATTCAAAATCTGTGCAATAAATTTGGCTATACAGAGCAAGGTGCAAAGGAAGTTTGTATCTATGTGATAGACAACGAATTGCCCAAAGCTTATAGCAGCAAATAAACATATTTTTTATAATGTCAACTATTTATTATCATTCAAATATTGTGTCAAATGGCAAAGGAGTACCTGAGCCAATAACAAATCCAGTTGTCTTTTTGGATCGCGATGGCGTGATTAATGTGGATTCTTGTGAGTATATTAAAACAAGGGAAGAATTTCAGTTTATTCCTGGCAGTCTTGAGGGGATCAAGCAATTGACACAACAGGGTTTTAAATGTATTGTCATTTCCAACCAGTCAATGATTCACAGAAAAATATCAACATTATCTCACTTAATGGATATGAATCAGTGGATGATATCACAGGTTCAAGCAGTGGGTGGCGACATTCATGATATTTTCTTTTGTCCCCATGGGCCAGACGCAAACTGTTCATGCCGAAAGCCCAGGACCGGACTGATTGAAAAAGCGGCATCTGTTTATTCAATTGATATATCCAAAACCATTATGATTGGTGATAATCTTAAAGATATTCAATGTGCGAATAGCGCTGGATGTGCCCATGGGATATTGGTTCGGACAGGTAAGGGGCTAAAGACTGAATCAATCCTTGCAAATGAAAAGGCTGTGACCAGTTTTATAGGAGATAACTTATTGGATGCTGTCAGATGGATAATTGAACGTTAGAAAAGCCATTCATTACCCCATGACAACGACAGGCAGTACTTAATAAAACAGGTTTAGTAGAAGATTCAATCTGAGGCAGAATATTTTTCAAATCATCAAACTTAAATCCACCAACACCCGGCATTAGTTGGTGACTCTGTATAACAATGGATAAATACAATGGGTTATTCAATGCCGCCAGTTGTTCATACAGGGCAATTGTTCGTGTTTGACCTGTGACAAAGCAATGATCAACAGGTTCAGGACAATTATCCGGGCAGCGAAAACTGGCATGGCTCATATAAACTGTGCCTTGTTTGCCTGAAACTGGATTTGGAAGCTGTTGCAAAATTTCATCTGGCACTGTAATATGACAAACAGCTTGGGTCAATTGTGTTTTGCTCCACTCAAATACCACATGAATTGGAATGGATGGAATAATCCAAAGATATTGTTTGGGCTCATTATCAAGTGATGTTAGATAGGTAATACCATCGGCATTCACAGTGTTTACAGAATAGTCTCGTTGACAGGCAGTTAATGCCTCTTGTTGATGATCAACAATTGTGATTGGGGCACCTGGAAAGGCTAGAGAGGTCTTTTGCAACGCACGACGACCAAAATGACCTGCCCCCAGGATGATGAATGCATCTTTTTTCAAAGGCCACCATTATAAAGCAATTGGATCGTTTTATTGAATATTTGATCTGGATCAAATTGATTGGTATCTGAGATAATCCCCCCCGCCATATCCGCATGCCCACCACCAAAGCCAATGCCTGAGAGCAAGTGTCGAATGAGTACAGAAACATCCCACTCAAGGGCTTCGCTCCGCAATGAAAAATGGATTTTTTCATCATTGGCGCATAAAACCACAAGATCAATTTCTTCAAGAGCCAGGGCAAAATCGGATAATATGCCCAGCAAATTCTGATTGCATCCCTGTGGAAAATAGCAGAATAAAACACGATCATGGATTTTATTGTGGGTAATCAGATATTGATAGTAATTCAAGTCATCCAGGCGGATATAATTTCTAATGACACTGTTGACATAAGGAACATCGGCAATTCGATAGCAATGCAAATACGCCCGAATATCAAACTCTGACACATTGCGAGTCAATAGCGCTGTATCCATATTAATACCAATCATCAGGGCTGTAGCAACCTCCTGTGACATATTGATATCATGATCAATAAAATATGATGCAATGATTGATGCACAAGCGCCATATTCAACACGTATGTCAGAGTATTCCACATCGTCAGGCTCAACCACCAGATGATGATCAATCACACCCACTTCATCACCAATTAGATCAGTTATATTGGTATTGCCTTTACAGCCATCTACCAGGATTATTTTATCATGGGCCGCCATTTCAACATTCGAAATATGAAAAGCGCGAATACCAAGATCTTTCATCAGGCGAATAACACCATCTCTTTGAATTTCAGTGTCATAGACAATTTCTGCGGCGATCTTGAATTGCATGAAAAATTGCTGCAAACCAAAGGCCGATGCAATGGCATCGTGATCCGGATAATTGTGCGGTTGGACATATACTGTTGCCTCAGCTGTCAAAAAATCAATTAAATCATTGACACTTGTCAGGTATTTGGTAATTTTTTTCATACTCTACTTTTATCGTTCCCCCTGGCTGACCAATAATCGTTGACCCGGGTGTATGGATTCATTGGGCTTCAAGTGATTTAAACGCCTGATTTCCGAAACTGGTACATTATATTTCAAGCCAATGCGGTATAAGGTTTCGCCATTTCTGACCTTATGATATTTATAAATTATCCCATAATCACGACGTTTAATTTTTTTCTTTTTAATCTTGGGTTGAATCACAGGAATTTCTTTTGGTTGAGATGAAATATCTGGTGATGTCTTGGCAGCAGCAATTTCCACCTCGGGTTTTTCCTGAGGTGGTTTCGTCACTTTGGACTCATCGGGTACTTGTTGCTCGGGCTCAGATTCTTTTGCCATTTCTGGTTTACTCATTGAATCAGTAACAGTTTTTTCATCAATTACACGCATGGCCGCAGCTTCAGCCACCGCCTGCATGGTATCGATTTTTTCATCTGTCCATACAAGACGCTCTTCAAGCTGAAACAAGTGAGTTTCAATTTTATCTACTTGATCGCGCGTGGCATACTCTGTCGTATCGTTCTTGCTGATCAACAGGTACATGAATACTATTAGAATAAAAAGTAACGAACATATTGTAATCGTTACACCATGTCGAGACCCTGGTGCTTCATGGGGTAACCAGAAGTCTCGCTGTCTGAATTTTGAGGGGTGGGACCGATAATTATGTGGCATTTGAAAACCTCCATGGAAAAAATAGTGGGCGGGGTAATGCCGCCCTTACTTCAGTGTTTTTTATTTCTGTTCATATCACACAAGATTGATTTCGTAAATTACAATTCAACTTGACTTTTTAATTAACTATTGTAAACTCCATAACAAAAAAAATCAAGGAGGAAGATATGGGATCTAGTGCAACGTTGATTGCCGGCGATAAAAAACTGAATTTGCCTGTTATAACAGGCACAGAAAATGAAAAAGCAATCGATATATCAAATATTAACAAAGAGTTGGGGTACATTACTGTGGATCCTGGTTTTGCCAATACAGGCAGTTGTAAGAGCAAAATAACATTTATGGATGGGGAAAAAGGCATATTAAGATATCGCGGCATTCCAGTGGAACAACTTGCTGAACACTCAACATTTGCAGAGACCGCTTATTTACTCATAAATGGCTCATTGCCATCAGCCGAGGAGTTGGCCAGCTTTTCATCACTTTTAACCGAACATTCTCTGGTTCATGAAGACATGCAGATTTTCTATCAAAATTTTCCTGAACGATCGCATCCAATGGGAATTTTGTCTTCAATGGTAAATGCTTTAAACAGTTTTTACCCTTTTTTGGGCACATCTCATGAAGAACGAATCAATATCACTGTAACCCGCCTTTTGTCCAAAGTTCGGACTATGGCCGCCATGTCATACAAAATTTCAAGGGGACATAAGGTAGAATATCCGCGACCGGATTTAAGCTATTGTTCCAATTTTTTGCACTTGATGTTCACAACACCGGTTCGGCCATATCATGAAAATTTGGATTTTGTTAAAGCTTTGAATGTATTTTGGATTTTACATGCAGACCATGAACAGAACTGTTCCACATCCACTGTGCGCCTGGTTGGCAGTGCTGAGGTTAATTTGTATTCAGCAATCTCAGCAGCCATTTGTGCTTTGTGGGGGCCTTTGCATGGTGGGGCCAATCAGGCTGTCATTGAAATGCTTGAGGTGATACATAACAATGGAGGTGATGTTACCCCCTTTGTCAAAAAGGCCAAAGACAAAAATGATCCTTTTCGATTAATGGGTTTTGGCCACCGGGTCTATAAAACCTATGACCCCCGCGCAAAAATTATTAAATCGGTGTGTGACAGGCTTCTGGCTGCTACAAAAAAAGATGATCCGCTTCTGGAGATCGCCAAGAAACTTGAAGATGTGGCCCTGAATGATCCATATTTTATTGATTACAATTTATACCCCAATGTTGATTTCTACAGTGGTATTGTGCTTCGAACATTGGGTATTCCCACCAATATGTTTACTGTCATGTTTGCCATTGGCCGCCTCCCTGGATGGATTGCACAATGGAAAGAAGGACATGATGACCCTGAAGGAAAACTATTTCGTCCTTCTCAAATGTACATAGGGCCCAAAGAGCGTAAATATATTCCCATTAAAGAAAGAGTGAGCCAGAATCCCTAAGGAATATGTATAAAAACATAGTTGGGCCATCATTCTTACTCCTGGGACACTTTAGCGCCTACCTGGGATTTTTTTTATTCCTTTTATTTCAACACGTTATGCTTTCATGGTCAAAACTGGGACAATCTTGTCCCAGTCTGTTCTATTGATTAATGATTCCAAATACAAATATATCTTATAATTTAAGGTGGTTAAGTTTTATTGATGGGATGGCATATGCTTTGCTGATGGTTGCTGATGTATAGGGTATATACAGGTATTTATTTTTTTAGAAGGCTGAACAAGGTATACCCCTACAATTTATCAGGGAACAATGATCTACAACATGGAGGCATAATGGATCAATCAAAAAAAATACGTGTTCTTATCGCAAAGCCAGGGCTGGATGGTCATGAACGAGGCGCAAGGGTTGTGGCCTATGGTTTGAGGGATGCTGGTTTTGAAGTGATATATACAGGTTTGCGTCAAACACCCGATCAAATTTGCTCGGCAGCGATTCAAGAGGATGTCAATGTTATTGGTTTATCGATATTGTCAGGTGCGCATTTGTCTTTGACAAAAAAAGTGCTTGATGGTCTTAAGGCCCAGGATGCAGATGACATAATGGTTTTAGTCGGTGGGGTTATTCCAGATGATGATATGAATAAATTGAAAGAAATGGGTGTTGCGGCTGTTTTCACTGCCGGAACTTCGGTTTCAAAAATTGCATCATTTATCAAGGAGAACGTATGAAAGATCAGATGGAAGATATCAAAAATGCCAGAGACAACTGGCAAGAAACTGTAGTGGATAAACGTGTGAAACGATTCAATCTACAAAAAAGCCCAACCCGCTTTTTCACACCAAAAGATATTGAATCCCATTCCTTTCTGGAAAAAGTCGGTTTTCCTGGAGAATATCCATTTACTGCGGGCAATAATCCCTTTGATTTTTGGCGTGCCTATGCTGAAGATGCGGCCAAAATGGGATATCGGCCCGATTGGGGTGGAGCCGGTGGTGTGGGCAAATATGGTGGCTTTGGCACTGCCGAAGACTACCGGGATTATCTCAAACGCATGCATGCCATGAATCGTAAAGGCGGCCCAAACATTGCTTTTGATCTGGCCACGCAATGTGGGTATGATTCTGATAATGAAATGGCTTCAGGTGAAATTGGCCGGGTTGGCGTTGCAATCGATAGTCTTGGGGATTTTAAAACAATCTATGAACCTTATACTGGAGATCTTGAAATTGATAAGGTCCCATCAAACTTTACAATTAATGCACCTGCTGCAGTGATTATTGCCATGTATGCTGTGATGGCTGAAAGTCGGGGCATTCCCCTAACAAACTTGAAAGGGACTCCCCAAAATGATATTTTAAAAGAATTTATCGCTCGGGGGACATATATTTATCCACCCAAAGCGTCTCTCAGGTTGTTTCGAGATACCTGTGAATTTTGTACCCGGAAAATGCCCAAATTCAATATCAATAGTATTGGCGGTTATCATATGCGTGAAGCTGGTGCCAGCCGAGAGCAGGATCTGGCATTTTCAATGAGCAATGGCATTGCCTATCTTCAAGCTGGTATTGATGCCGGTCTTGGCATTGATGAATTTGCCCCTCAGTTTACGTTCAATGCTTTTGGTGGCAGTATGCAGATATATCATGAAATTGCTTTTCAGCGTGCTGCGCGCCGGATGTGGGCACGAATTGTCAAAGAACAATTTGGTGCAAAGAATAAGCGCAGTATGCTGATTCGTCAGCCGATCACCGCACATATTGGCTGTATCAGCACGACCAGACAACGCACAATCAACAATCTGCCGCGTGCAGTTATCGGTGGTATTGCAGCTGGCATGTCAGGCGGCATCCCCGGGGCTTTCCCACCATTTGATGAGCCACTGGGGCTGGGTCATAGTCAGGAAGCTGTGCAGCTTCAACTGGATGCCACCCGCATTATGATTTATGAAGCTGGCGTTGCGGATGTTAATGACCCCTGGGCAGGTTCGTATTTTATGGAGAACCTTACTGATGAAATTGAAGCTAATGCGCTGGCTGAAATGGATAAGATAAAAAAAATGGGCGGCGCCATTCATGCCATTGAAAGTGGGTATATGGCACGCGCTATTGCTAAAAGTGCCTATGAGCACCAAAAGCGTATTGAAAGTCAGGAAGATCTTGTGGTGGGAGTGAATTGTTTTAATACTGAAAATGAGATTGATGTTACAATCAACCGGGTTGTTGAATCCACCTATGATCCTCAACTCATGGAAACTGCTGAAAAAAGACAAATTGAAAAGCTAGCAGCACTCAAGCGTGGACGAGATAACACAACTGTTTTATCTTTGTTGAATACCTTACGTGATCATGCATCGGACGAATCAGTCAATTTGATGTCTGATATTTGTGAATGTGTGAAAAATGACGTAACTCTTCAGGAAATCTGTGATGTTTTACGTGATGTTTTTGGTGTCCATATGGGATCAGACCATGCTTAGTGTTCTAAGTATAAGTAAGCTGTCATAAATTTTCGGGTAGTAAAAGTTCGTCCAGCTAAAAATGTTCGACCGCCTGGGGTTGAAACCCCAGGCTATTATCTGACGTCCCTAAAGGGACTTAAAGTGTTATATTTAAAAGATCTGTTATAATCGAAGGAAATGATAAACAATGTATTGACCTATTGCTTTTTCAAGTTCATTCATTTCTGAATGACCAATGAAACTTTTGACTTCAACACCAATTTTGCGTCCATCTTTTTCAGCTGTTATAAATTAGCCCCCACCTGTTTGATATTTGCTTTAAGTACAGTCCCGCTTGCTAAGGAATACTTAAATAATAAGTTCCTCATTTCTGAAAGAGTCAATTCTATTACAACATATCTTTTAAATATAACACTTTAAGTCCCTTTAGGGACGACAGAAAATAGCCTGGGGTTTCATAATCAGTGTAATCATGGTTCAAAAAAATGAAAGAACTATTTTGTCCCCCATCCATTGGATGCGCCCAAATGCTCATCTCATGCATATTCTTCACAATAAGTCAATTCCCATCCCTTATAAACCAAAACAACCTTTTTCAGTTGCGTGTGAGCCATGCTGT
>Ga0272440_1002767_pt1 | contig 13484 bp, 7 predicted proteins | sample SSMMMBAug17_FD_192440 | JGI IMG/M metagenome (GOLD analysis project Ga0272440, IMG submission 192440) | Marine sediment archaeal communities from Little Sippewissett salt marsh, Falmouth, MA, United States - SSM-MMB-Aug17 | ecosystem: Environmental > Aquatic > Marine > Wetlands > Sediment ...
AAGATGCAAGTGAGATTAATTCAATTATTAATGGCAAGAATGGAAATGGTGGAATTAGTGCTTGGGCTATGAGAAGAAATCTAATCACAGAAGTTATTAAGCCACATGGTCTTCGTAAGTCTGGTGCGGTATACCTTAGACATGGTATGGGTTATGATATTGAATTTGTCAGAGATTTACTAGGACATGAATCTGTTACAACTACTGAGCGATATACTGCTGAAAGAGTAGATGAAGTCCATAGCAAAAAAGTATCAATTCCATTATAATATGGTAGCGGTAAAACAATGGCAACAATTAAATTAACATATATGACAAATTAATTAAATTATTTATGAAAAGGAGATTTAGAACATGAGTGAGTACCTAAAGCAAACAAAAGGTAAGTTTAAGTTGGCAGGATTTGTCAATGGAACAACAAGAAAAGAATTTGTTTCATCTATGACTTTCGACAGTGGTAGAACAAAAAATGAATGCAGATTCGGAGTAAAAACAAGTAAGAACAATGAATCTTGGGTCAAAGTGGAAGGATTTGATGCGGAAGAAGCAACATTTAACAGATGGGATTCAAAAGAAAAGAAAAACTATGTAAAAAAAGTTCCTTGGTCGAAACGTAATGAGTTCCAAGAAGAAGGTTATAATCCGATGTTTGGAATTAATCTTAGCGTAGAAGAGAATGCAGATGGGAAAATGCAAAGAGAGACGGTCTTTCCATATGATGCACCAGATGTTTTAGAAATGGCATTGCAAGACGGTGAAGCAGTTTATATTGAAGGAACTTTAGACTTTAGTTCTTACACAAAAGATGGTGAAGTTAAGAAGTATAAAAACTTGAAACCAACTAGAATCATGAAGTCAACTAAAGAAATTGACTTTGAATCTGAAGACTTTTCTGAGTTAAATTTATTTGAACAAGAATTAGTTTTCCTTGGAATTGAAAAAGACCCAAACAATCAATCAAGATTCATTTTAGATGCATACATTATTGGATACAAAAACTCAGTAGAGAGAGTAGAGTTTATTGTAGATAATCCAAAATTAGCCTCTAAGTTAAAGAAAGGATTAAAACCTTATCAATCAATCAAAGTTCTAGGAAGACTTGTTAATTCAGTGCAAGAGGAATTAGTAGAAGACACAAGTGATGCTTGGGGAGAAGATGAAGCAGAATTTAATGTAGCAAACAAACCAGTTGATAGAGAATTTGTTATCACAAAAGCTTATCCAGATACTATTGACAAAGAATCATACAGCGAAGAAGCAATTCAAAATATTTTGAAAGCAGATGATGATTTTGGCTCTACTGGTTGGGATGATGATAGTTTTGATGATGACGATGACGATGCTTGGGATTAATAGGAGGTATTAAGAATGGCTAGAAGTAGAAGAGGTAGTTCAGTAAAGAAAGGTCTTAAATTTTTTGTATGGGGCAAAGAAGGAACTTGGAAAAGTTCTTTCTGCCTAGATGCATTAAGACTAAAGCGTGAAGATGGTAAACCAATGAGGGTTGCTTACATTGATACAGAAGGTGGTTCTGTTGACAACTATTTGGAAGATTTAGAAGCTGAAGGAATTAACCTTGACAATCTCTATCTTATTTACACAAGTAGCTATAAAGAGGTAGAAGAATATATTGAAAAGTTGACAAATGAAGATGACTTATACTTGTTAGATGATAAAGGCGAAGAAACTGAAGAATTAGTTTTAGATGAGGATGGAAACAAATTTATTGCTGATTTCATTGTTTTAGATAGTGCATCTGTATTAAAAGACACTTTAACATTTGGTAAGATTGAAGTTTCTGAAATTAGAGCCAAATTAAAAGCTAAATCAAGAGAGGCAACTGCTAGTGAGCAATTCGTTGCTGAGTCAACTGCTGGAATGGAATTAAAAGACTATAACAAACTAAGCCATCAAGGGAAGCATTTATTACAAAGTCTTATTACCAAGACAGACAAGTATGTTGCTGTAACTTCAAGGCATGCAGACTTAAAGCAGAACCAAAAGGTAAATGGAAATATCCAGTCTGTAGTTGTTGGTGAAAAGCCAGATTGTTTTAATAAGGCAGAATATGAGTTCTTTACTGTTCTTAAAATGTTTGAAGATGAAGATGGTTCTATTAAAGCAAAAGTTATGAGAAAAGATAGAACTAAGGTTTTTGCACAAAACGAGATAATTGAAGAGCCTAGTATCATGTACTGGCAACAAGTTATTGAGAGCAATAAAAACAAAAAGTCTGCACCAAAAATGGAAGACTATAATAAAACAGTTGATAAAGAGATTGACAATAAAACTAAAGACTTACAAAGAAAATCTGAAGAAACTGAAAAAGTTAAGGAAGTGTCTAATGAGTCAAGTGAACTATATGATGAACTATTGTCAATCAGAGAAGGTCTTGATTCTAATGCAAGAAGGAAACTTACTACCGAATTTAAAAAGAACAAGCTTCCAGCAAGACCAGCGAAAGACATGGAAAAAGAGTTATTAGAAAAAATGTTAGAAGTTGCTAAAGCTCTATAATTCTTGAATTAATCTTTTTATATAGGGGTGGTTTTCCATCCCTATATTTGATAGAAAGGAGAAAATCATGGCAAAAGAAATTTTAAGGAAGTGTCAAAAATGTGACAAATCTGGTGAAAGAAGTATAGATATTGAAAATGATGATTTCTTAATTGTGAAAAAAAATGGTGCAACAACTTACTACCATACAGATTGTTATCTAATGCATTTAATAACTAGGAAAAAAGATAGAAAAACTGAAGAAGAAGCATTAATTGAAATTGAAAATATCAAAACTTCGATGAAAGAAGAAGTTAATGAAAAAATATCCAAGGAAAAATTTATTTCATTGCTTATGGATTATTACGGTATTACATTTGTACCCAAAAGGTTTTATTTAAAATTGTCAAGTATAAAGAATGGTACATATCAAGGTATTCAACATGCCATAATGTATTCGGAATTGCTTGAAATGTACCAAAACCCAAAGCAAATATCTAATTTAGAAAGACTGGCTGGGAAAAAAGGAATTCAAAGGAAAGATAGATTAGATTGGGATTTAGCCATTGTTTTATCAAACTATGACAAGTATAAAAAATGGAAGCTAAGACAAACATCCGTAGAGACAGTAGAGGACAAGAAAATAAAATCAATCTTAACAAAAATGAAGGAAGATACTATAAAGAAAAATAATTCAGATGATGATTCTGTTGACATAAACGAACTTATACTATAAGAAAGGGAACAAATATGGCTAGAGAAAAATTTGACATAAGTAATGAGTATCTAATTATTGGATGTTTTTATTCTGAACCAGACTTATATGTAGAATATGGTAAAAGTATTCGTTCTAAATATGATTTTTTTGATGATAGTACAAAGTTTTTATATGATAGCTTTGAATTGTATTATAAATCTTTTTCTCAACAAATTTCTGAAGAGAAGTTAAATGCATTTATGATAAAAGAAAATGATAGAAAAAAGAAATATATGCAATTAGAAGGCTGGAAAACAATATCAAAAGCAATAAATATGTGCGATATTGCAGACTTTGAAAACTACTACGATACATTGAAAAAGTATTCTTTAATTAGAGAACTTGACAAAAAGGGATTCCCAATACAAAGATTATTAGACCATCCAAAGTTTGACAAGATAAAAAGCAATCAAATAATCCAATCAATGCGTGGAAATTTAGACAAAATACAAACAGTAATTGGTGGAAAATCAGAAACAACTATTGTTGGAAAAGACATGAGAGAACAAGTAAAAAAATGGAGAGAAGAACCTGCTGTTGGGATACCCTTACCGTTTGAAGTACAGTCATTCTTGTTTAGAGGTTGGCGAAAAGGAAAGCTTATAGTTGATGGGATGTTGTCAAATGAAGGTAAATCAAGAAAACTTTCTTTGGTTGCTTCATATACTAGCTTAATACTTGGAAAACCAATACTAGTTATGGTTAACGAGATGAGTGAAGAGGATATGAAAGCCGCAATGTTAACAACTGTTTGTAACAATCCTATATTTGGATTTGAACTAAACGTTCCAGAGAGAAATATTGTTACTGGCAAGTATGATTCAGAAGAACAGTTTGAATCTGTTATGGAAGTCGCTGAATATTTTGAGGAACATACAAAAATATATTTTCAAGATATGGCATCTTCTTATTCTGATGATGATATAGATTTCCAATGCAGAAAACATGTTTTAGGACTAGGTGTTGAATATGTATTTTATGATACACTAAAGGGATACAAAACAGACAATTGGGAGACAGTTAAACAAACAACAACAAAGCTTAGAGATGTTGTTAGCGAACTAAAGGTAGGCGGCTATGCAACAATTCAATTAACTGATGAAAGTTTGTTTATTAACATTTTTGACTTCTCAAGTAATAATATTGCAAATGCAAAGCAATTAAAACATGTAGTAGACCATTTAATACTAGAGAAGAAATTGCATTTTGATAATTATAATAAATATCTTATACAGAATGAAGAATGGGGTGGCGAAATGCCATTGCAAAAAAATGTAGTGTATTATGGTCAAAAGATAGACAAAAATCGTGCTGGTGCAAAAGGAATGGTTCTTGTCCAAGCTGTAGACTTAGACTTAAATACATGGAAAGAAGTTGGTTTTTTAATCAAAAATAGAAATGGGTGATTTTATTGGATGTAAAAACTCTTTTTAATAGAATAAAATCTAATACAGGCAAAATTGAAATTGTATTACAGTCTTTAAAAATGGGTAATATAAAAGAGCATAGTGATTATTATTCTTGCTCTTTTCCAGACGGAGACAATAAGAAGGCATGTATAGTTTATAAGGATTCTTTGTATGTAGATTCTTATACAAGGGATATTGAAGACAAAGAGGGTTATTCTACCATAGTGAGCCTAGTAATGTTTATAAAAGACATATACTTCTTAAATGCCATTAAGTATATATGCGAAGTCTGTGGTTTTGATTATTACAATAGGGATTATAAAAAACCAAGATTATTGTCCTTTCTAGACGAACTTGAGGAAATGAATACAAGCGATAAGACAGATGATAAAGAAGGTTCAATAAAACCAATTGATGAATTAATATTACAGAGCTATAGAAATATTTGCAATAAAGCTTTCTACAATGATGGCATAGACTATAAAACACAAAGGTTATTTGGATTAGGATATGACTTAAATAGTCATAGAATAACCATACCAATAAGAGATGAAATTGGAAACCTCGTTGGAGTAAAAGGAAGAATCTTTGACAAAGATTGTAAGGATAATAAGTATATATACCTAGAACCATGCAACAAAAACAAGATGCTTTTTGGATTAAATCTAACCTATGAACATATAATAAAAGAAGGCATAGTATATGTTGCAGAAAGCGAAAAAGCTGTAATGCAAGGTTGGTCGTGTGGTATAAAAAACGTTGTCTCTATAGGGGGGCATCACATAAGTAAAGAACAGGCTAAAAAATTGACACATCTTGGAGTAGAAATTTGCTTGTGTTTTGACGATAAAGCCGATTATGTTCCAGAGAAAGATGGAGAAAAAGTTAAATATGTAAAAGATAAAGAATTTTACAGAAGACAAAAAGAAATATTTGTCAATGGTGTAAATATTACAGCCATTATTGATGAAAAAAATGAGATACTTTATGACAAGGAAAGCCCATTTGACAACTTAGATTTATGGGATGAACTTCTGACTATGAAAAGGATGATATTATAATGAATTATAAACTAATAGGAAAGAATAATTATCAAGGAAATTTAAAAGAGGAATACTTCAAAAATCGTGGAATCACTAAATATAAAGAGTTTATGAATCTAAGTAAGCATAAGCTAACAGAACCGCTTGCATTTTTAAATATGGATAAAGCGGTTGATAAATTTGTAGAGCATATGGATTTATCAGTTATCGGATTAATTGTTGATGAAGATGTGGATGGTGTAACTTCATCATCAATTCTTTACAGGTTTATTTCTGAAAATTTAGACAATGAGATTGAATACATTATCCACAAGAAAAATAAAGCACATGGAATAAATTTGGATGATTTTAGTGATGAGCAATTAGATAAAATAGATTTATTAATAGTGGCTGATGCTGGTTCTTTCGATTTCAATCAACAAAAAGAACTTTTTGAACAACACAATATAGAGACTATTGTATTAGACCACCATAGCCCAGAAGAAGACGATATTTTTTATGAGAAATCAATTATAGTAAATAATAATGTCTGCAACATAAGCGAAAATTTAACAGGTTCAGCTATGGCATATATGTTCGTATTAGCTGTTTCCAAATACCTTGGTATCAAATCTACAATAAAAGAAAAAAAATACTTAGATTTAGCCATGATGGGCTTAGTAGGTGACTCAGCAGACACAAGTGACTTAGATGTTCAATATCTAATACAAAAAGGATTGAATAATATACAATCAGAAATGATTCAAGAGATGATTTCTAAGGAAGATTATTCACTAAAAGGTGTAGTCAACCAAGAAAGTTTTGGTTGGTATTTGTGTCCAAATGTTAATGCAGTTATCAGATATGGAGACTATGAACAAAGAAAGCTTTTATTTGAAGCATTCTCTGATGTTGGTACAGATAGAGAGTTTGAATATACTGCGACAAGAGGTAAAAATAAAGGGGTTACAATATATGAAAACCTATATGAACATGTATGTAGGTTCGCAAGTTCTTTAAAAGGCAAACAAAAAAGAGAGATAGACAAAATAATTAATGGCAACACAAGAGTTAAAGGAATTAGCGAAGATATAAAGGTAAGTGATGAAACAAAAGTAATTGTCTTTGATGCAACTGATGTTTTAGAAGATGGAGAACTAACTGGCTTACTTGCTAATAAGGTAATGTCGAAGTACAACTTACCAACGATAATATTAAGAAAAAGAAATGATAAATACTCTGGTAGCGGTAGGGGTGAATTAATAGAAAACTTTAAAACAAAATTAAATGGTATGAATCTATTTGAAGCAAAAGGTCACGAACCAGCTTTCGGTATAAAACCTTTTGAAAAAAAAGATTTGACAATAAAGGAATTATCTGATAAAATAAACTTAGGACTAAAAGATGAGAAACTAGAAAGAACAAAAAGTGTTGATTTTATAATACCTCACAATGAACTTGAAGATTATATGATTGAGGAACTATACGAAACTAAAGACTATTGGGGTCAAGGAATGGAATCTCCGATGATTTTAATAGAAGGATTAGAAGTCAAAACAGACTCAATATCAATTGTTGGTTCTAAATCAAATACAATGATTTTTGATTCAAATTTCATAAAATATGTTAAGTTTAGGCTTTCAGAAGATGAACGTGAGAAATTGATTCCTTGGGAAGATAGCCTAATATATAATATTATTGGCAAACCTTCTATTAATGAGTTTGAAGGTGAAAGACATATGCAAATAATAATAGATGAAATTGAGTTAGTTTCCTCATCAAAAGAACAAGAAGATAATTACGATTGGAGTGATGACAGTTTTGAAGAAAATGATGAATGGTAATATCGCACACTTGCATACACATACAGCTAGAGGCTCTTTGTTAGACTCAATTGTTAAAGTTGAAGATTTAGTTGAATTCGCAAAGAATACAGAAAATAAATCTATTGCTGTCACAAATCATGGAAAAATGCATGATTATGTTGATTTTTATAAATGTGCAAAGAAAAATGGCGTAAAGCCAATTATAGGTTGTGAAATTTATGAAGTTAAAAGTTTAGAAAGAGTAAAACAACTTAGAGAGAAAGAAGAAATATCAAAAGAAGAAGAGAAAGAAAGAAGGACTAGATACCATTTAGTCCTTCTAGCCAAAAATAAAATTGGATTTCAAAACTTAATAAAAATAGTATCATATGCTCACGATTTCTTATACTACAAGCCAATTATTGATTTAAACTTTATAAAAAATAATGGATTGGGCGAAGGTTTAATTTGCACAACTGCTTGTCAAGCGGGAAGGTTGAGCCGTGGGTTGTCAGATAACTTGGATATGAAAGAGTATGTTGACAAATTAGAAGAAATATTTGATGATGTTTTTTTAGAGATACAATCTCATGAAACATCAAGCCAGATAGAAGCAAATAATAATATCATTAACTTTGCAGAACAAAATAAAAAAGATTTAGTTATAACTTGTGATGTTCACATGCCAAAGAAAGAAGATATGCAAGCACATTCAATATTTGTTGAGATTGGTGAAGGTAGAGAAGTTGGAGAGACATATGATGGATGTTACCTTCAAACTGAAGAAGAAATATTTGAAAAAATGTCAAAATCAATCCAGAAAGAAATATTGAGTAAAGCAGTTAGCAATACAATTGTCATATCAGATATGGTAGAAGATTATGAAATTGGTTTAGAAAATGACCTTCAGATGCCAGATGTCAGTTTGCTATTGCCAGAAGACTTTAATAATACTGAAGAATGGTATGACTTTTTAATTGAAGAAGGTTTTAAGAAACGTGGTCACGATAAAAAAGATGATGAATTCATTAAATCTAGAATGGATAGATTAAACCAAGAGAAGCCTGTATTGAAAGAGTTGGGATATTTAGACTATTTTGTCATGTTATATTTGTTGGTAGAAGAAGCAAGGAAAAGGGAAATTCCAATTGGAGAATCTAGGGGTTCTGGTGGAAACTGTCAATCACTATACTATTTAGGTGTTACAGATGTAGATAGCGTAAAATGGAAGTTGGATTTCTCTAGATTTGCAAACTTAGGTAGAATGAGTCCAGCAGATTTTGATATGGATATAAGCAAGAGACATAGAAAAGAAATGATAAAGATTTCTATGGATTTGTTTGGTGAAGAAAATGTAGCACCGATATGTACCTTTAATACACTATCAACAAAAGTTGCAATCAGAGATATTGGCAAAGTTTTGAACGACAAAGGTATTTACGAACTATCATACAAAAAGCGTGACGAGGTTGCTAAATTAATTCCAACAATTAAGACAATAAATGATTTAGGTGAAGAAGAAGAAAAAGAGACATTGCTAAAAGATGTTTTATTACTAAACCCTGTTCTAAAAGAAACATATGACAATTACCCTTTATGGTTTGAATATGTAATGAAGTTAGAGGGATTGCCTAAGTCACTAGGCGCACACGCCGCTGGTGTTATAATATCACCTAAACCTATTATTGAATATTGCCCATTATGTTTAAATTCAGATAAAGAACCAATGCTTCAATTAGAGATGCATAATGCAATGGATGATATTAAGTTAGTTAAAATGGATTTCTTAGGTCAAAAATCATTGGATATTATAGATGATACTTTGAAGCTTTCTAAATTAGATTGGAGTTACTTAGATGTTGAAATAATGGACTTAGATGATAAAGATGTATTACATGAAATTTACGCCAAAGGAAACACTAGAAATGTGTTTCAAATGGAATCCTATGAGGCACAAAAGATGTGTATGGACTGTAAAACAGATAGTATATCAGACGTTATAGCAATAAATGCCTTTAATAGACCCGGTACTAAAGAAGGTTTTCCTACTTATATTAAACATAAAACAAACCCAGATTCAGTAGAGGTGCTACATGATAGTTTGAGAGATGTTTTTGAAGATTCACATTTTGTAATGCTATTCCAAGAACAAGCTCTACAGATATTTAGAATAGCTGGATTCCCAGAGCAAGAGGTTGATAATGCAAGAAGAGCCATAGGTAAAAAAGACAAATCTGTAATGAAACTCTTATATGAAGATTTTAAAAAAGGTCTTAAATCAAAGAAATGGATAAACTCTCAGATAGATGAAATCTGGAGATTGATGGCAAAACAAGCAGAATACTGTTTTAATAAAGGGCATAGTGTTGCTTATGGTTTACGTTCATATAGAATGGCATATTTAAAGCATCACAATCCATTAGAGTTTTTTACAGCATGTTTGAATAATGAGGTTGGTAACTATAGTAAGCTATTTAAAATAATTGATGAAATGAAAAGAGCCAATATAGAAATCAAACCACCAAATGTTAATAAATCACAAATAGAGTTTACACCAGACAAAGAAAATAACAATGTATTGTTTGGTCTTAGTGGGATAAAAGGACTTGGGGAGAAAGCTTATATGGACATCATAGATAGAAGACCTTTTCAAAACTTTGGTGATTTCTTGGAGAAGTCTGAAAATTCTAAAGTTGATATGTCTAAAAAAATAGCTTTAATAAAATCTGGTGCTGTTGGCAAAGACAAGAAGAATAAAATGAAAGAGCTTTTTGAATATGACTTTTATAAAAATACAAATGTAGAATTTAAGCCAGTTAAATCAATTCAACCAAAGATACTAAAAGAAGAACTTGGAATAGAGATACCTTCTTCAGAAGAAAATTACAAAGAGAAAAGGTTAACAATTTGGAACGAACACAAAGAAAGGGCTTTTAACGACAGGATAAAATCAAAGTACAACAAAAAAAGAGAGGATTTTCAAGATAAGTATATGAAGAATCCAGAGCTTTGGGAATATGAAACTTTATCTATGTTTATTACAAAAAATCCTTTCAAAAAAGCCTTGACATTGATTGAAGACTATGATAATATAGAAGATGGAAACGCAACAACATTAGGAATTATAGTTGATATTGATAAAAGAAAAGACAAGAGTGGAAAACAATATGCTTTTGTTGAATTTTACAATGGTTATAAAAATATTGAATTAATATTCTGGGCAAGTTCTTACAAGAAATATTCTAAAGGAATATATAAAGGAAGTAGAATTGTTGCAACTGGAATAAAAGAAGGAGATACGTTAACCGTAAAGTCAGCAAAACCATATAAATTCTGGCTAAAAGAGAAAGGGTTATTATGAAAGAAAACTCATTTAAAGTAGAAATAGTGCCAATTGGATATAGGTATTATAATGAAGATAATGGATTTGGTGTTATGGAATTCAAAACAAAGGAAATGTTTTGCGAAAAAGGTTTGTCTAAATTTAAAGATGATGATTACTTTAGAGAAAACAGAGACTTTGATGAAGAAATTGTTGCAGAATATAGCGGAATAATGACGGGAAATATGCCAAAACTAGACTTGAATTGTAAGTATACTGTTAAGTTAGAGCTGTCTTATAATAGTAAATACTCTAGTTGGCAGTTTGTTTACGAGTCACATGAAGATACTGTGCCAAAAGGCGAGAGAGAAGTTAAGAATTTCTTAAAATTTACATTAACAGACAGACAGGCTGATGAAATTTATAATACTTATCCAAATTTTATTGATTTGGTTATACAAGACAAAGTAAGCGAAATTGATGTAAGTTTGTTAAATGGAATTGGAGAAGCCACTCTAGAAAAAATTGTATCCAAAATTAATGAGAGATATGTCTTATTTGACATAATTGAATACCTAGCACCTTTTGGGATAAAGTATAATAAGATAAAGAAAATTGTTGATACTTTTAATTCACCTCTTGTTGCTAAAAATGAAATTAAAAACAATTTCTATATACTAACAAAGGTTAAAGGAATTGGATTTAAGGAAGCTGATAAGATAGCTTTAAAAATAAATCCAGAACTTAGATGTAGCAAGGAAAGGTTGATTGCATTTATTAGATATACGTTGAATGACATATCAATGCAAGAAGGTCATACTTATATTAGTGTTGAACAAATGATTTCAAAAATTCGTTCTACAATTAAAGAATGTACCGAGATAGCAAAAGATTACATGAATGAGATTGAAGGTAAAAATAATAGTGATATTTTTATGATATATGACTCTAAAATCACTTTGAAATCCATGTACTACAAAGAGTCCAACATCATAGAGTTACTTAATGATTTAAACTCTAGTGAGAATAAAACCTTTGATTATGACATAGATAAAGTTGAAGGGGTGATAAACAAAGTAGAAGAAAAACAAGGGTTTAAGTTCTCAGCCACACAAAAAGATGCGATATACTCAGCCTTAAAGAATAATGTATTGTTGATTGCGGGGAAAGCAGGTTGTGTTGATAATGAAACTGAATACTTTAATGGCGTAGAATGGGTGAAAATCTCTGAATACAAAGAGGGCGATATGGTTTTACAGTTCAACCCAGAAGATAAGTCAGCAGAGTTAGTTAAACCAATTGAATATCACAAATACCTAGAAGATACAATGTATAAGGTTGCTAACTACAAAGGTACTGTAGACCAAGTTTTATCTTTGGAACATAATTTTGCATATATGACATCAAAAGGACATATGGCAAAAAAATCATTAAGTGAAGTTATAGAGACTCACAACAATAGCCAAAATGGTTTTTCTGGTAAAATAATAAATGCGTTTAACTATAAAGGTGGTAAAGGAATAGACTTAACAGATGAAGAAATTCGTTTAATGGTGGCTATCTTGGCAGATGGTACTTTTAAAAATATGTCTGACAACAGCAAATATTGTCGAATTAATATAAAGAAAGATAGAAAGAAAAAAAGAATAGTAAAACTATTAAATGATGCAAAAATTCCATTTGAAAAACATAGGTGGAATAATACAGATGAAAATTATATGAATTATACGTTTTATGCTCCGTTAAAATTAAAAACATATCCTTTAGATTGGTATAATGCAACAGTGCATCAACTTGAAGTAATATGCTCTGAATCTCTTTTATGGGATGGTAGAATTGACGAAAAAGGAAGGAGAAGTTATTATTCAACAAATAAATCCGATGCAGATTTTATACAGTTTGCTTTTTCCTCTTTGGGCTATACTTCTAACATATCTATTGATGATAGGCTAGGGCAAAAACAAAAGTCATCAAATGGGAAAACATATATTAGGAAGAGCGTTTGTTATAGAGTTCATATTTCTAAAAAGAAGTTTAGAGCAACATCTTTATTTAATGCAACAGATAACTCAAAGGTTCAGAAAATAGAGCCATATACTAAACATGATGGATACAAATATTGTTTTAGTGTACCTAGTGGATATTTAGTTTTAAGAAGGAATGATAAAATATTTGTAACTGGAAACAGTGGTAAAACCACAGTTGTCAATGGTATATTTAAAGTGTTTGAAGAACTTTATGAACACCTAATAGTATCTCAGTGTGCTTTGTCTGCAAAAGCGGCAAGACGAATGTATGAAGTTACTGGAAAGCCTGCTTATACAATACATTCAACGTTGGGTTCAAAGGGTGGTAATGATTTTGCTTACAATAAAGAAAATAAGATGAAAAGTGATGTTATAATTTGTGACGAAGCCTCAATGAACAATGTAGATATAATGTGGAGATTAATCCAAGCAGTTGAAAAAGGTTCTAAATTAATGTTCGTATTTGACTTTGCACAATTGCCAGCGATAGGTGCTGGGGCAGTTGCTCATGACTTGCTTGAACATAGTCATTTTGCAAAGTTTAAATTTGAAGAAGTTCACAGACAAGGGCAAGATAGTAATATACTAATGGACGCAAATAAAATAAGGAAAATGAAAAAGCCATTTAAAGAAATGAAACCAAGAG
>Ga0272440_1002768_pt1 | contig 13482 bp, 7 predicted proteins | sample SSMMMBAug17_FD_192440 | JGI IMG/M metagenome (GOLD analysis project Ga0272440, IMG submission 192440) | Marine sediment archaeal communities from Little Sippewissett salt marsh, Falmouth, MA, United States - SSM-MMB-Aug17 | ecosystem: Environmental > Aquatic > Marine > Wetlands > Sediment ...
TTATCAGTATTCAGGCGCAATATTTCTTATTCTTATTCAGGCATATCAAATAAAACAGATATTAAAGATGGTGTGCTTACAGTAAAGTTGTTTAACTTTCTAATCAAAGAAATTGGGGCAACATTTTTTGAAAAAGGTGTTTTGATCCAGTCTGAATCACTGAAAAAAGTTATAGAAACAGAACGTTTTAAGAAAAAAACTGCTTTAAACACTATCCTGGTAAATGGCCAAAAGCAGAACTGGCGATCTGACAGCTTTTTTTTGAATATTAAATCAGATCAAACTGTTTTACTAATGATTGAAAGAAAGGAATGCACCCAAAATGAATAATAAGGAATACTTGAAAAATGACATCCTCATTTGAGTGTAACCCAAATTGCCGGTAAACCGAAATCAAATGATGGGACAAAGCTTATTTTTGTCCCATGAATAATCCCACATTCGTATTTTTTTATTGTAAAATTATTCAAATACAGTTATATTTGAATTTTGGCGTAAATTAATATTGATAAAATATTGATTTTACTGGCATTTTTGAAAATGCGTATTTACACGTTGTGGGGGGCAACGATTCAAAGTGCTTAAAGCCTAAATTAATTTAACAGTGCAAAGTCCTGGGATCTTTTTTTATCCTAGGTAAGACCGAATAGTTATTCCCACAGCCTGTATATACTCATTTTATAACATTTTCCTCTCCAGTGAGGAAAGATACATTAACAAGGACATTATCATGTACAACAAAAAACAGGTTATCAAAAACAAAACCATCGCAACCACTGTTGAGCATTTCAACAGAGTCAGTATAGAGCAATTCATATCGTGGCTGACTCAAGAATTAAAATGGGCCATGGCCCGCATATTATTTTTATTATATGGTGGCCTTGCAATGATCTCCTTTGGCTTGACAGCCTATTTAACTGCACCCATAGGTTCAAAGCTATTCTTTGGGACCTGGAAATTCTGGCCATATTTAAAGTATTACCACCGCATTATTATTCAAGCGTATCGTGTATTGTGGATGATGCTAAAGGATAATGAGTATACATTTCTATTTGCAGTGCCTTTGACCAGTGAACCCAGGAGGGGGCCGGATCGAAATTTTATTGCCTTATCAGGCAATTGGATTCATGAAGAAAATACGTGCTATGGCTGTGTGCGTTGTTGCGAAAAAATTAGTTGCCCCCTATTGAACAAAAAGGAGGGCATTTGCGTTGGGTATGATTCATTTTATTGGAATTATTTTCTTTGTGGTCGATATCCATTTACTCAGAAACAAATTGACTATTATGCTTGTGAAAAATGGCGAATTAAGTATGATCCAATGGATTAATTAACAAAAGTGATTGTTTAATCATCTTTTGTGTTCATTTTTTGATACCAATATGGGATATTTTGTTTCTTATCCCTGAAATGACGCTAAAACCTTTTTTTATCGCTCTTTCAGGGATACAATATTCGCAATACTTTACCCGGGGCGTTGTCTTGGGCTTATACATTGGCCCCCTTTCAGGGCTTAGAGAATAAACGTCCGACTTTTTTGAAATACACCCATCCTGGGCTTGATCAAATAATACAGTGCTTCCTTTTCAGCTTTTTAAAAAAATAATGATTATAAAGGAGGACAGCGTTATGCCCTATGGACAATTTAAGTCTATATCAGAAGTCGCCAGAAAATTCGATATTGAAGTCTGTCCAAATAGTTCATTTGTCGAAAGGTTACCCATAGCCATTTCTGATTTAGATTATAAAAGGATCCAAAATAAGTTGTGCAACGATATCAACTTTATCAATGAAACAACCATATGTGAGCGAATAATCAGTCCGATTTTGGAGATGGTGTCAGACAATCATGAATCTTTAGAGATCTGGTCACACGTTCCTTTTAATGTAGATCCTGAAAAAGGCCTGGTTGGAGAACCGGATTATTTAATTGCACCTAAATCCAAATATGGTGACATGGGAATCCCGCCAATCTGTGTTATTGAAGCCAAAAAAGATAACTTTGAGGAGGGCTGGACACAAGCTTTGGCCGAAATGGTTGCGATATCTATTTTGGATAGAACAATTTGTTATAGTGTGGTTACAACAGGTCACACATGGTCATTTGGTAAATTGGATAATAACCGATTTACCAAAGATCCAACGAAATTTTCAGCTACGTTGAATCTTCAAGAAATTTTTAATATTCTGAATTGGGTTTTTGATATTGCAAAGTGATGATTTGGGGTATATAAGAATGACTATACCTGTTTTTGCTTAAAACCAAATCCTGTAACTATCCACATGTCTGAGCATAAAACGATTGAGGTGAAATTTTATTTGCCCTCCATGAAATGCCCATCCCGGGCTTGATCAATTGAATGACCCCATTGTCATACTAAAAATAGAAAAATAGTATCTTTAATATCAATATTTTTTTTATTCGACCCAAATTGCAATTCCAGGTATGTTTTTTGCATAAAATTCAAGAATTAACAAGAAACAAGGGGGATAAAAAATGAGCATAAAAGTAATAAGATGTTTAATTTTTATAATATACTGTCATTCTAGTGCGATGGCATTGGATCAACTTTCCAATAATGAAATGGATGAAATAGCATGTCAAAGTGGTCTTTATCTGCATGTTGATGATGAAAAAAACATGTTTGAAGTATATTTTTCTCTTCCGGAAAGCCCGGTCAAGTTTTTAACAAACCGCGTTAATTCAAAAACGCTTCGTGCTTTTGAACCCAAGCCTGAAAGTATGGATCAAGCTGCATTACTTGAAATCACTGGTCTGGCATATCATTCACTTGTAACCAAAGGAGAAACAGATGAAAATGGTTTAAATATAACTGGTACACTTGCCTTTGAAATCCCTCCCTATACGCATTACTACAAAGTAAAAGTTGCAGATATGTTTTTTGATTTTTTTATAGCCAATCAAATAAATTTTCAACTCGTTCAAGATAGTGGAGAATTTGTCATTGAGAATCAAAACGTTACCAATGGTAAAATGCTCCTAAACACATTGAGCTCAAGCATCCCCGGGACATCTCTTGGACAGGTTGATTTGACAGGTTTTTCTGTTGATATTATCAGTCCTAATGAGCTCTATTTAATCTATAAAACAGACAAAGCTTTTTATAGATAGGATACTAAGAAACATGAATAAAAAATATACCGCCTCCCCTTTTTATGTCTTACTTATGAGTTTATTAATACAGTCAATTCTTTCTGCTGAAACATTAAATAGTTCTGTGGACACCTTGGATTTAACAATCTATTCCCAACAAGGGAAAATCCGCATGTCTTTTGCTCCGGTACCGCCAGGATCATTCATTATGGGCAGTCCTGATAATGAAAATGGGCGACAAAATATGGAGCGACAGCATGAAGTTCATTTTTCAAAACAAATCTTAGTGCAGACAACCGAAGTCACACAATTTCAATGGAAAACTGTTATGGGAGACAATCCTTCATTGTTTGCCGGATGTGATGACTGTCCTGTTGAGAATGTCACGTGGGCAAAAGCCCAAGAATTTGTTCAAAAATTGAATGCATTAGATCATAATTATCCCTATCAGGTATCGTTTCGATTACCAACTGAGTCTGAATGGGAATATGCAGCCAGAGCTGGTAGCCAAACAGCTTATTCTTTTGGACCCAATTTTAAGACCGGTTGTGAAATAGATACAAATCTTGACCGCGGTGGATGGCACTGCGCAAACGCTTCATCAAAAACGCATCCAGTTGCACAAAAACAGGCAAATGGTTGGGGGCTCTATGACATGCATGGAAATGTCTGGGAATGGTGTTCGGATTTTTTTGGTGATTATCCTACATCAGTCACAACAGACCCGCCAGGGCCGCTAACAGGTAATTACAGAGTACTACGTGGAGGCGCCTATTACTCTCAAGCCAGATATTGTCGTTCTGCAACTCGGTCTTTACAAGGTGAACAATATCAAGGACGCGGATATGGATTGCGTTTGGTCGTATCAACACTGTTTGGTCAAACCATCCCATTACATTCCGGATGGAATTTGATTAGTTTTGGTGTAAACAAATGCTTTTATATAAATGCAAAACCAACAGTTAATATGATAGAAGGAATTGAATATATCCAGGTCAATAGTATCCGAGATGTGCTGCATTCAATTGATGGCCAATATAGCCAAGTAAGGGCGTTTGACTGCACAGGCGCAAAATTTTATACCTTTGGCAGTCCTTATGGTGATATGGAATATATGGCAGCAGGTTATGGGTACTGGATTTTTATAAATCCTGATTCAGGTTTTGATGAAAATGGATTAATCTATCTAAACATTTCAGGTGAAATAGCGCCATCTGATGCAGCCATTCAACTTCATTGCTCCCCAAATTCTACTGATGATTACTGGGCATTAACAGGTGTTCTTGGAAATACAGTAAAATATGTTGAGATGACTCCGGGGGTTGATTTTCCCATTGGGGTAACCACTGCACCTGTAAACCATCTAAAAGAAATATTCAACGCCATTGATGGACAGTATTCATATATAAAAAGTCAGTATAAAGACGGTGAACAAGAATTTTTTTACGATAACAGTCAGGTCAATGATTTGAAATGCGTTGGCCCGGGATATGGCTATATGATTAAACTAAATGCTGGGCAGGCGTATCTTGTGTGGTAAAAATTCATAGAGGTAATAATGAACGCATTTTTTAAAAGAGCTATTTTGTTATGCTTGTTTAGTTGTTCAATTCTATATTTAAATGATTTATATGCGGAAACGACGCATTTTAAAAATGTAAATCAAACGCCTGTCAGTTGTACATTTATTGGTAATATACAAATTCTTGGAAAACCCGCTCAGAATAACGAAGATGAAATAGGTGTTTTTGTTAAAAATAATGATAATAGTGAAATACTTGTGGGGGCTTCTGTATTCGGCAAAGATATTGAAAATTTTTACATGGTACATGTCTATCAGGATGATCCCCTAACGACTGAAAAAGAAGGCGCTGGTCCCAATGATGCGCTTTTGTTTAAAATCTGGGTGAAAGATCGAAATAAAGAGTATTCCATTGATTCTGATCAAATGACCTATTTGCCTGACAACTTTCTGAGCCCCTTAGCAATACCGCCTGTATGGTCCGCATTGGACACTTTTGGTTTACTTAATTTTACAATCGTCAACACACCGCCTGTATCGCGTGATCAACAATTGACATTAGATGAAGATACAACAGCATCCTTATTACTGGACATCTTTGATTTTGACTTACAATCGTTGACGTCTCATATTGTCAGTATGCCCTTTCATGGTACGTTAACCATTTCTGAAAATACAGCGTACTATCATCCTGAACCTGATTATTTTGGAGTGGACTCATTTTCGTATGTAACAGATGATGGAGAATTTACAACTTCAACGTCTGTAGTTTCAATTACTGTCAATTCTGTAAATGATGCGCCAGTTTTTATTCCAGGAATGCCTGTATCTGTCTTAGAAGATACATCTGGCCATCAATATCAATGGATCAATAGTGAAAATATCTATGCAGGTGCAGATAACGAATTATCACAAACACTGTGGTTTATTGTATCCCCAGAATCAAATACATCACTTTTCAGAATTTTACCTCATATTTCTTCAACAGGAATTCTGACATTTGAAATCAATCCTGATGCATTTGGTATCGCAAGTTTTAATGTTTTTTTAAAAGACGATGGTGGCACTGAGAACAATGGCAAAGACTTGTCACAATCCGGAATATTGACAATCAAAATCACCAATATACCTGATGCACCTTTTTTTACTCCTGGCGGAGATATTATAGCATACGAAACAGGTACGCCTGTGAGTTTTATTTGGGCAACGCAAATTTCAAGCGGTAACAATGAAATGGATCAACTGGAACAATTTGTAGTATCAACCGAAGTTCCAACGCTGTTTCAAAAGCCTCCAGAAATATCCCTTGATGGCAGAATTTCATTTCAACCAGAGTATAAACAACCAGGGCAAACAACAGTTACAGTCCAATTAAAGGACAATGCAGATCTTTCTTATGGTGGAAAAAATATGAGCGATTCTGTTTCATTTGTTATATCTGTAGAACCGGTTTTTTATACACTGGTAATTGATCCAAAATCGAACGGGCTTATTGAGGTAAATGGTGTTCGACACACATACTATAATCAAAAATGTCGGTTTGACGATGTCATGACCATCAAGGCCATTCCAAATACAGATATGATATTTTCTAATTGGCATGGCAATCTTTCTGGTTCTCAAAATCCTGTAACAATTCAAATGTTTGAGCACAAAACGATTGAGGTGAATTTTATTCATGAAATGGTTTTACTAACTTTGGAAGGTAATGGTGACGCCATGATTAATTCTTTGCCTCAAACGAGCCTACCAGTGAAAAGATATTTTCAAAAAAATTCATATGTTACAATAAAAGCGGTCCCATTGGAGAATTTTTTAAGATGGCAGGGCGATTGTGAAGATACAACAAATCCAGTCTCCATGGTTATGAATTCTAATAAAACCATAACCGCTCAATTTAAAAGCCCTGATGATTGGGAAATGATTATCAATATTGATTCCGAGGTTGTCGGCACAGGCAGTCATCATGCTGAAATAGCCATTGGCGAAGCGACCTTTCCTTATACAAAAATAAAAGATCCACTTCCAGAAAAATATTTTTGTGATATTGTTGTTTCTGAACGTTTGAACACAGATATTCGCGCATTGGATGAATCCCTAAAAATCTGGTCTATTGGTATCAATCCTCATGGTAATGCCTGGACACATAATGATTTGGCTGCCGCCACCCTTTCGTGGGATCCAACACATTTGCCACAAGAAGGGGGATTTCACATTATTCAAGGAATAGAGCGAAGGATTGTTGTCAATGATATGCGTGCAACTACCTCATGGACAATTACAGGAACACATTCAACGTCATATTATTCAATTGTCAATACACCGGGTGTTTTTACATATCAATTAAAAAAAGGCTGGAATTTAATTTCATTGCCTTTAGTGGCAGAATCAAACAAGGTACAAACTATTTTTCCTGGCTATACAGATGTTTATGCATTTGAAAATGGTAAATATCATCTTAAGCAAACAATTGAACCCTATCAGGGCTATTGGCTAAAAATGGATGAGGATTCAAAGTTTATGATTTATGGTATCCATCTTAATGCGAAAAAAAGCTTATTATCAAAAGGCTGGCATATCGTTGGCGCGACGTTCATCTCTGAAATACCCCGAACAACACCGGCTGATTGTGTTGAGGCTGTTTTTGACTTTAATGGATCTTATAGAATTGTCAGTCATATGCAAACCGGTAAAGGTTATTGGTTTAAATTAAAAGAAGATTGTTCACTGTTTTTTGAATCAGGATCGGACCCGTCGAACTAAAGTCCTTTTCATATGATTTGATATTATTATGCCACTACACTTTACATTTGTTCTAATTCAATCAATAGGGTCATAATTTCTTTCTAAGCCTTTTCTTCCCCCCTCTTTTAACCCATCTATGAAGGATGCCAACAAATCATTGATTACTTCTCAAAATACGCCCAATAATAATTCATGTCAACATGGACAAAAAGGAAAATGAGACCACAAAAAGCAATTAAAACCATCCTGAGCGCGCAATACTTTATGTGCTTCGGCATCATGGGGATTATGCTTCCTTATTTCAATTTGTATTGTTACCATCTAAATCTATCTGGCTTAGAGATTGGAACAATCGGTGCGACTCGCGCATTGTTAATCATTGTGTGTGGTCTGGGATGGAGCATGCTGGCAGATCGTTTCCAAAATAGACGATTTTTGTATATCCTCTGTCAGTTTGCCAATGCCTGGGCCTGTCTTTTTTTACTGTTTACGCAGTCATTTTCAGGCATTTTATGTGTTATCATTCTGGCATCTTTCTTTTATGCGCCCTTGATCTCCTTTATGGAAGCCTTTACAATGGATTTGATTGGCACAAACAAAAATGCCTATGGCAGCATTCGGTTGTGGGGGTCGATCCAGTTTATTGTCATGGTTCTTTGCGTGGGGGCTTTGCTCAATTATTTTTCATATCGCATTATCATTCGTTTGATGGTTGCTGGATTTTTTATCCAGGCCTTTGTTTCGCTTTTCATTCCAAAGACAAAGCTCCCCAAAAAACAACCCCCAAGACCTTCATTCACTATTTTTAAGCAAACCCATGTGATTATCTATCTTTTAAGTGCATTTATCATGCTCCTGTCTCATGGCACTTACTATGCTTTTTCATCAATTCATCTGGAACAATTGGGAGCAAACTCTAATGAAATTTCCATATACTGGGCCTTGGGATCAATTGCTGAAATTCTTGTCATGCTGAATTCTACTCGAATTTTCAACCGGTTTGCAGTAGAATCTGTGTTGATATTTTCTTTTGCCATTGCCACCATTCGTTGGCTTTTAATGTTTTGTACCGATTCAGTTCTTTTTGCAATTTTTACTCAAGTATTTCATGCCAGCACCTATGGCGCATTTCATATTGCAGGTATTCTGTATATCGATCGATGCATGCCAGATAACACGAAAACCATCGGCCAGGCAGTCAATAATGCTGTCAGTTATGGGCTTGGCATGATGGCGGGCGCATTTATCAATGGATACCTTTTTGAACGTATTGGCTCTCATCACGCTTTTCTATTCAGTGCAACACTGGCTGCAATCTCCGGTTTGCTGCTGTGGATTGTTCGATCGCATTTAGCAAAAAATAATTTGTCAGGCATGAATATTGCAAAACAAAAAAATTGATTGCATTTTTGGCAATGACAATTTGTTTTTTTGCCCTTGTGTTATCTTTTCCGCATCAAGATGAAAAAAGATACCCTTTGTTATTGTCATAAGCATAATAAATTTAATAATATAACGTATTGATAGTTGTTATGGCTTGTTTATCAAGCCTATTTTTATACCAGCGTTTTAGAAGGTATATATCTAGTATTATCAATATGTTGCAATATTTTTAAGGAGGATGACATGTTTTTTGTCAAACGTTTTGGTGTGTTGGCAATTTATATTTCCACAATCCTTGGTGGGTATGCATTTGCACAAAACTGGACTGAAATTGAAAAGCCACAAGGCATTTATGGGTATGATATTATTAGCTTTTCAGATCAAGATATTTACATTACTGGTTATCAAGGTGCAATCATGCATTTTGATGGTCAAAGCTGGAAAAAAATGTCTATACCCAATAGAATGCCTATTTGGGGGATTTGGGGACTGGATGCCAACAATATCTATGCAGTGGGGGGCAATGGTGTCATTCTTTATTACAATGGCACTGATTGGCGAACAATGGACAGTGGCACTCGCCAGTGGTTATATGATATTTGGGGAACAGATGCCAATACAATTTATGCAGTTGGCGCTGGGGTAATACTCAAATATGATGGTCAAAGCTGGACACATATGATGATTGACGATACATTCAAAACATTTTTTACCATTTATGGGAACACTGAAAATGATGTCTATGCTGCCGGTGATTTTGAAAAAATTTATCATTATAATGGAATTGGATGGACAGAGGTCTATGCAGGCATTACCAGCCAGATCTGGGGGATTTTTACTGCTGGGGTACACATATTTGCAGCCGGTACACCTGAGAATGAACATAGTATTGTGTATCATTTCGATGGTGTCAACTGGAATGATATTCAGCTTCCAGTAAACGTTCATATGTGGGGACTTTGGGGAAGTTCTGAAAACGATATCTATTGCGTGGGCGGTTCTGGTACAATTGTCAATTACAATGGTAAGCAATGGCAAAGTTTATCAGTATCTGAAAACGCCAGATTGAGAGGTATTCATGGTAGACTGGGGACAGCATTTGTATTGGATGAAAATGGCAGGGTTTTCAAAAAAGACGCAAGTTATCATATCACCCTGGGCAATGTGTCCGGACATGCCGGTGACACACTTCAGATTCCCATATCATTGACAAACACCACTATGAGCCAGATGGAAGGCATTGATATTACAATAGATTACGATCCTGATATTATTGCTGTTCAGTCAGCAATGCTCACTGGTGGCATTTTGGCTGATAAACACTATACTCTGGAAACAGAACTGTCCCAACCCGGCCGTGCAATACTCATTTTTGGGGCAACCCGAGATTGTGTAATAGGATCTGGCGTTGTGGCATATGTAATCTGTCGTGTGCTAGATGATATCGGTCGTACTGGAAATTTTACAGAAAATCAGTGGCACCAACCCCAACCTGTGCAGATTTCAAAAGCTGAAATCAATGAGAATGTCGCCAGTGTCCACAGTGGCAGTGTAACAGTCATGAATTATCCGCCCAAGATATCTGGTTTAAACAATGTCTCAACCGAAGAAGACCAGGGGCCTATTAATATTCCATTTACAGTGCATGACACAGAAACACCTGTAAATGCATTGACCATCACTGTGGAACATAATGCATCACCTGATTTTTTTCAAACACCCATCACAATCAATGGTATCAATGCCGATCGATCAATCTATGTGACACCCGCGCCGGACAGCAATGGTCAGGTCAATATCACAATTACTGTTTTCGATGGTTACCATCATGTGAAAGAAACAATTGTGTGTGCCATTCAGGCAATCAATGATCCGCCAACTTTTCAAAAAGGGTCAGATATCACAATTAATGAAGATGCAGACCGACAGTATGTTCACAAATGGGCAACCAATATTTCACCTGGACCGGCAAATGAAATCAATCAGCATCTTGAATTTCTAATGGATATATCATCTCCAGAACTATTTGAGGAACTTCCCCGGCTATTGCCAGATGGTAACTTATTTTTCAAACCCAAACCCCAGGCTTTTGGTATATCAGACATAGAAGTCATTTTAAAAGACAGTGGTGAAAACAATCAGCTATCATCTAAAGAGCATTTTGTAATCACTATTCTTCCGATTAATGATCAACCTTCATTTACACCTGGAAATAATATAGTTGTTTATGAAGATTCCGGTCCCCATTATATTACACAATGGGCAAATAACATTATCGCCGGCAATATTTTTGAATCCGACCAGACAATATCATTCAATGTGCAAACAAACAATGCTGAATTATTTGATCCCAATCTGCCGCCCCAAATCACTCCCAATGGCGATCTAATATTTAATACCGCCCAGAATATTTATGGCAATGCTACTGTTACAATTATCATTGAAGACAATGGTACGAACGACAATGGCGGCAGTAATGTGAGTGATCCTTATGCATTCAGTATTACTGTACATTCTGTAAACGATCCACCATCATTTATAGAGGGAGATAATATATCTATTTACAAGAATGCTGCATTGCAAACATTTGAAAACTGGGCCACCCAAATTAAGGCCGGCCCAAAAGGGGAAGAAAATCAGGCATTTCAATTTTATATATCAAACAATGCCACGCATCTGTTTGAGGTTCAACCATCACTTTCTAACGATGGTACACTCACTTTTAAACCAATGCCAGGCTTGACTGGTGAAGCGCTGGTCAGCATTTTTATTGAAGACCAACCAGTCAATCAAAACAGTCAAATCAGTCAAATGAAAAAATGCCAGATTACAATTCGAGATTATCCACGTGTTTCTGGAACAGTGCGGTATTATAGTAATGATCGTCCGGTTCGAAATGTTAGAATGGTATTAGTCGGAGAGTTGTCATATGAAACGCAAACTGATGAAACCGGGCAATTCCTGATTACTGATGTGAAGCCAGGAGAATACATGCTTAGTGCTCAAAAAACAGATGACTTAAATGGTTTATCTGGCACAGATGCCTCAAGCATTTTTCGTCATGCCTCAGAAAGATATTCTTTAAATTGTTTTGAAATGATTGCAGCAGATGTCACGCAAAGCGGAAGAATTGGCGGTACTGATGGATCACGTGTGGCACGATATCGCGCTGGTTTGACAGAATGCCTTAATTCCAATTGTCTGGAATGGGTTTTTACGCCGGCATCAACATATGCAATGATTGCTTATAATGCGGGCACTGTTGACAAAAATGATTGTCAACAATGGCCGCCCATTGCTTATTCCAAAGCCATGCGATTGAATCGCATAGATGAATCCCTGTCCAATCTAGATTTTGTAGCATTCCGCCTGGGGGATACCACCGGAAACTGGTCACCAGACGAATTTCACAATAAAAGAAATGCTATATCCTATACCCTGCATGATGTGCAAGCTGATGACAATGGTAATATCTTGATTCCATTAGAAAATGATACGATATCTACTATTTCTGGTGTTGATTTTTCAGTGTCATATGATGCAAGTCGTTTGAAACTGGTTGACACATTATTTACAAATACCATACTTGATGGTAATCATTATGATCTTTTTGTAAATCGCACACAACCAGGTATTATTAGCGGCGTTATTTCAGCAAAACAAGACCTTGTTACTGCAAAAGGCGTGTTATTGTTTTTGAAATTTCAATGGATTGATACAAGAGACGTCATCATTGATCATTCTATTCCAGTAATAATCAATGAATTTTTATGTAATGAAAAGACACAACCTCTGAAACAATTTCAAATTCGCAGATCTGAAGGAAAATCCAACTTTGAAGATTTGCAGACACAAATTGATGTTTTGACAAAAAAATTGCAGACCTTTGATATTCACATGGATGGTGAAAAAGGAATTGCGGAAGCGATAGATGCGTTGCGTCATATCAGTGGTTTTGAAAATAGATCTTCTGATTGATGGAAAAAGATATTGCCATTGGATTTCTTTTGGTGCATTAGGGTATTTTGCCTCAAGCGCATCAGGAAGCCAGACCGATCCAAAGCCTTCCTTGAGATCATTATCGTGAAGATTTTTGACTTTTTGAATTTGAATAATCAGATCGCTATGGAGTGACTCATGCAGAATTGAAATACGATTTTTCATTTCTTGACATATTGGTTTTAATCATTTAAATATGTTTATAAAGAATTTAGTTCGTTGAACTATCTGGATTATATTTTGAAAAATTTGTAGGTCAATTATATATTGTATTTCATTCTTGACCAAACATGATAAATTATTCTTTTTAATGTAATAATTTGATGGTTTGTTTATTTTGGGGATGTTAGCAAGAAAGGTCATTAAGAGATAGATTACTCTAATAAATTGCCCTACATGCACCATGTTCAGGTATCAGAAAAAAACAAAAATTTTACAATATAAAAAATATTTTTTACCTTTCATCAACCTTATTTATAGTTAAGAAAGAAGGCACAATATGAAATGTTACATGACAGGCAATACTTGCCCTTACTTTAAAGAAAAAGTTGAAAATAAAAAGATTTTTATTATATCTCCTTTTGGTTTTCCATATAGTTTATAATAATCCATAAAAATATTCAAAATATACTTGATTTATATCAAATAATGCGTAATATATAAGTCATGAAAGCTAAAGACGCATTAAAAATATTAAGGGTTTCGAGAGGAACGCTTA
>Ga0272440_1002769_pt1 | contig 13480 bp, 11 predicted proteins | sample SSMMMBAug17_FD_192440 | JGI IMG/M metagenome (GOLD analysis project Ga0272440, IMG submission 192440) | Marine sediment archaeal communities from Little Sippewissett salt marsh, Falmouth, MA, United States - SSM-MMB-Aug17 | ecosystem: Environmental > Aquatic > Marine > Wetlands > Sediment ...
TTTTTTCAATAGAGGGATTTATAACATTCGCCATTCATAAACGATCATCAATGCTTTACTGTAAAGGCTTAATAGTAATCAAATCGAAATCGAATTGATTTGTTAATCGACAAAAAATGGGATTTTCTTGACTGATCTTTAACAGTTAGGCTAGAATTTTCAAAAACTTATTGACGCAGAGTAAAGATTATCAATAATCTTATAAAATTTTTTCCAAAATAGGTAGTGCCATTAATAAATTAAAAAATTTTGATCATGACAACCATGTTACAGTAAATCCTGTATTTTCAATAAATATTTTGTATTTTTGTAAAACAGCATCTCTGCCAACCCCTTATCATTTCCACAGGCTGCTTTGACAGCTTTTATTGCGGCTATTCTGCTGCCAAAGGGCCAGTCAGAAGCAAATAATACTTTTTCTGGCCCAAAAGTTTTTATCAGTTTTTTTATGATTCCTGGGGATTGAAAGGATGTATCAACCCAGACATTTTTAAAATGACCCAGTAATCGTATCACATCCATAACATTAAACATTCCTGCGTGCCCTGCAATAAACTTTGCCCGGGGAAATGCTGCAACCAGGTCTCTGGCTCCTTTGATGGAACCATATTCTGGCATATTATTAATCTTTGCTCTTTTATTATAATAGTTTAAAACACCGGCATGAAAAAGAATGGGAAGATCATATTTTATAAATAAGTCAACTGCTGTTTTCATTTTTTCATCGGTAAAGTTAACATTCTGGATGATAGGATGAAGTTTTAATCCTTTCGCGCCATTTTTAATATCTTCTTCAAATTGATTTGACAGTGTCTCCATTTTAGAAAAATCTACTCCGGTAAAAGGAATTAAACCGGAATCTTTTTCAGCAGCTTTTTTGACATCATTAAAGTATACATGGGGAGGAATCGGCATGCATACAGAAAAAGAAACACCGGCTTCATCCATACTTTTGCGTGCATTTTCACGAGTTGCTGTCAAATTTCGTTCATGTTCTGCATTTATAATGTATGGTTTGAAAATTTCATAAGGTATTCTCCCCATTTTGAATTTTCTATTCAAGAAAAACTGCCAGATTGTAATCGGATCAAATATCCATTTTTTTGTAACGCCTTGTTGTTCAATAATATCTCCACCATTATTGTACAAGATCCCTCCTAAATGACTGTGAGCATCGATTATTTTCATCACTCAATCTCCCATGTTTTATATATATTTAGATCAAGGTTTCTAATTGCTTATGGATTTCATGGTGCTGGAAATTAATTCCATCAGCCGGTTTAATTCGTTGCGGGTTATGGTAAGAGGCGGACGAAAAACAACACTCTCCCTTGAAACCAGGCCTTGAACGACTATGAAGCCATTGTTTCGAGCGGTCACGCAAAACAATTGAGCGAGTTCTTCCTTCGTAAATGTAATTGCGTTTACAAGCCCCATACCACTCACTGAGCGAATTAAATTCGGATAGAAACGCTGAATCTCACTTAAATGATTCAATAAAAGCGATCCTGTTTCATTGGTTTGTATCCATGGACGTATTTGCTCATAAATATCCAGGGCTTTACAGGCCACCCGGCATCCCACATCATGGCCCCCAAAAGTACATAGATGAATGAGCGGGTGTTTGTCGAAAAAGGACTTGACAGTCGGGGTAAAGATCATCCCGGTCATTGGAAACAGCCCGGCGGTGATTGCTTCACCAAACAACATTATATCCGGGTCGACACCAAAATAATCTTTTGCAAATTTATGTCCGGTTCGTCCAAACCCGGTTTGAGTTTCATCAAAAATCAACAACGTGCCATAATGCTCACAAATTGCTTTCAGTTCCAATAAATAATCCTTATTAACCAGTCGACATCCATTTTCTACCTGTAAGGGTTCCAAAATGAAAGCAGCAGTGTTGTTGTTGATCGCTTTTTTGGCAGCCTTGATATTATTGAATTCAACAATGTTTTGATCTGGAATCAGGCGGCCGTATTGGTCATTGTCAATGCGCTCTGAAAGACCCATGGCGAAACCGGTGTGGCCATACCATCCGCCATCTACCGAAAGCAGCCCTGTTTTGCCTGTATAGCCTCTGGCCAGCTTACACGCCGCATCCATTGCTTCACCCCTGACCACTGTAAAAAGTACGCAACTCAGATCTCCGGAAACAAAATTGGCCAGATTGCTTGATAACGTTGCCTTTTCTTCGGAAACGAGAATAAAATTACCGCAATCAGTCTCTTGGACGGCAGATTTGAGTGAATCCAAAACTGTTTTGTTATTTCGACCAAGATTGCAGGTGGATGCAGCGGAATAGCAATCAATGAAACTATTTCCATTCATGTCAACAATATAGATGCCTTCACTTTGGCTCTCTATCACATCAAGCCCTCTGGCCTTTAAATGTTTAACCAGGCCTTCCGAAAATAGTGATTTGGCTTCTTCGTATAAATCTTCACAAGGCACGTAAGAATCATCTGTTCTTCTTTGGGTTTGCAGGTTATGCATGGAATGTTTGCTCCTTTCATTGTCAAGCGGGTTGTTAAAAACCGAATTTTCTTAGAAAAGCACTGATGGATATGAGATTATTGGGGTCATTTACCCATTTGCGGAAGATGGGAATCTTGATTAAGGGCAGTAGTATTAACAGGTAGTAACCCTGTATTGTGACGGCTTTCGTGAACCTTTTTAGAAAATCGTCGATTTCATTTTCAGTAACTGTTAAGGGGAGCATAAAACGCATAACTTGAGGTGCATTCCCTGAATACGCAGCGAAAATACAGGCTTTGCTTAAACAATCCGCCATCAGCATTCCCATAAATTCATGCCTGTATTCAATACCGATCATCAGGCCCTTGCCACGCACTTCCAGGATTGACTCAGGATGTTGTAACATGATCTCGGTCAGTCCATCTTTGAGGCGTTTACCCATTTTCTCAGCATTTTTCCAGAGTTGTTTTTCAACCAATTCGTCGATTACTTCAGAGGAAACCCTGCAACCAATATTACTGCCCCCTCCGGAAGACGTGTGAAAGAATGGATTGTCATTGACAAAGTCAGTCAAATTTGGAATATCCCGATAAACGATGGCACCATTGGGATACATACCACCGCCAATGGACTTGGCCAACGCCATCACATCCGGCACAACACCTGAATACTCGGAAAACCAAACTCTACCGGTACGGCCAAAACCAGTTTGAATTTCATCAAAGATAAGGACAATACCCAAATCATCACAAAGTTGCCTCAAACCTTGCAAATACTCACTGGATCCCACATGGATACCGCCTTCACCCTGTATCGGTTCGATCAAAATGGCCGCTGTTTTCATTGAAGCCATTTGTCTGATTGCTTCAAGATCGCCAAATGGTGCCAAACGAAAACCGGGCATAAGGGGTTGAAATAGTTCTTTATAATAATCCTTACCTCCGGCAGAAAGGCTGAAACCGGAATGGCCATGGTACGCCTTGTCCATAGAAATGATTTCTTCTCTTCCTGTGGCACCTTTAGCCAGTTTAATGGCTGCTTCAATTGAATCGGCACCACTACCGGTAAAAACAACCTTATTTAAATCACCCGGTGCAAGATCGACCAATTTTCTGGCAAATTCTATTTTGGAGCGGGATAACAGCAAGGGTGTTCCCATATCGTATTTATGCAGGGTGTCACACAGTGCTTCAACAATTCTGGTATTGCGCCTCCCTGTGTTAAAAGAACCTGCGGATGAAAAACCATCAAAATATGTTTTGCCTGTTGTCGCATCTGAAAACTTTGTATCCTGGCGATTCTTTTCCAGCATGTCGAGATGTCCAGCAGATAAGTATCGAATTTGTCCTTTTGATATATGATCACCAAATTTTTTGAAAATTTCCTTGATGCGTGTTTTGCTAAGATGTTTTGTTACCATTGAGTCCTCCAAATTTTATAACTTTTGTGCGTTTTCGGAAAGCCTGTTTGATATTTGCTTCAAGTACAGTCCCGCTTGCTAACGCGCGCGGCTCAGATTATAAACTGCCGAAATTTTCAGAGCCGCGCGCGTTAGCAAGCGGAATTTCACTTGAACCAATATAAAGCAGGATTTTTTTTTCCGATACAAAATTATTTGGAAAAGCCTTCTGGAAAAGGAAGAAGGTAATGTTGTATACATGCAATTTCTCAGAATGGAGAATTGTCTGCTGAGTTTTGAAGGCAAAAAGAGCCTAATGAGCATTCCTAATTGAATACATCTTGCATGGCAATATTTTGATACTCATGAAACAGTTTCTGACAAAATTCATCCCAGTCTTCACAAAGGGATATTATTTCGGGCGTCATTTCAAAAAAGTTTTGATGCGCCATAAATTTCTTCATTTCTTTTTGATAATGTGAAATAACTTGACTATCCGCGCCATCAAGCATGTGGGCAATAAAATCATCAGGTGGATACCAGTCCATGACGCGATTTAGATCCCGATGTATTTGTGTCAGCAATACATTTCGTGGGCCTTCCCATAGTTCGTTGACAGCAGCATCACGAAACAATCGTGGTAATGATGAAAAATCTTCCATGACACCATGTCCGCCAAAAAGGGACATGCCCAGACGAATAATGTCTGGTGAATCCATTGCAGTGACAATTTTTTGAAACAAAATTAATTCACGCAGCAAGAATTCTTTTTGACGAAGCGTCTTATCTTTCGTTTTCGGCATCCCGGCAGTCAGTCTGATATTTGGATCCAGGAAAGTACGATAAATTTTAAACACGCCGCATAACGTCCGACGCGCATATTTTTCAATTTTGTTCAGTTGTGCCTTAACCATTGGAAATTGATTCAGTTTCATACCAAATGCATCACGATGCCGACAATACAAATCAATATCTCGAAAAACGCGGGTCATGGCAGCAGCAGCGGATAAACCAACTGTCAACCTGGAATAGGTTAAAACAATGCCAACAACATTTGCAACACCACGATCCAATGGCCCCACAGGATAAGCAATTGCACCATCATATGTGATTTCAGCAGTAGGCAGTTCAATGGTTCCCATTTTATATTTTAACCGATTGATTGTGTAATTATTTCTTTTTCCACCTCTTATACCAATTGACCATGATGGCACAACAAATAAGGCAATTTTATCCGATCCTTCAGGACGGGCAGTGACCGCTGCATAATCTGCATGTACGGCTGAACAAAAAAACTTATCTCCATAAAGTCGCCATTCGTTATTTTTGAAACGTGCTTCGAGCAAGTTTGATGGAATATCTGATCCACCCTGAATTTCTGATATATACTGTGCCCCTATAGCATACTCTCCATTAATGCCTTCTTTGATATGGTTACGAATTTCTTTTAACTCTGGCGTATCGGCATACACATCCAATAATGCGGCCAGACCTTCAGTACATGTCAGTGGACAGGCAATACAGGATTCTGAATTTTGATAAATCAAAAACTGTTTTACAAATTTAACCCAGGGATGTATTTTTTCTGAAAATAATGCCTGGGAAAAAACAGCACCTTCCATAAATACGCCTTCAAAAGGACGAACAACGCTATCATTACGTTGATTGAAACCATTAAAATGTTCAATGGTGGGTCGATTTTCAGGATATCCAATATAGTCTGATAACTTTCGCCATAGTGACGAAACCCATTTAGACATATCTCTGGCAGCCTTATCAACAGTATCAAAATGATTTTTGGTATAATGACGAACAACTTTTTGAAGAAATTCGTCATCTTCGTAGTAATTGATTGCTTCACGATCAGCCAGATATGATTCAAATGAATATGTATTGGTTGGCATGCAAAAAATCCTTATTGTAAATATTGGTTCGCGTTTACAATTCAATAAAGCTTTTTAATTGTCTGCTTCTTGTTGGATGTCTGAGTTTACGAAGTGCTTTGGCTTCGATCTGTCGAATACGTTCACGAGTCACTGCAAAGTCTTTTCCTACTTCTTCCAGGGTATGATCCGCTTTTTCACCAATTCCAAAACGCATGCGAAGCACCTTTTCTTCTCTGGGTGTCAGCGTGGCCAGAACACGTCTGGTTTGTTCGGCCAGGTTCAAGCTAATCGCTGCATCTGCGGGTAAAACAAATTTTTTATCCTCAATAAAATCGCCCAAATGACTGTCTTCTTCTTCTCCTATAGGTGTTTCCAATGAAATCGGTTCTCTTGCAATTTTCAACACACGTCTTACTTTATCTAAAGGAAATTCCATTTTTTCGGCAATTTCTTCAGGTGTTGGTTCTCGTCCCATTTCTTGAACCAGGTATCTTGAAGTTCGGATAAGTTTATTAATTGTCTCAATCATATGCACAGGAATACGAATGGTTCTTGCCTGATCAGCGATTGCACGTGTAATCGCCTGACGAATCCACCATGTGGCATATGTGCTGAATTTATACCCACGTCGGTATTCAAATTTGTCAACCGCTTTCATCAGACCAATATTGCCTTCCTGAATGAGATCTAAAAATTGAAGCCCTCTGTTGGTATATTTTTTGGCAATACTTACGACCAATCTCAAGTTCGCCCTGACAAGTTCAGATTTGGCCAGTTTTGTGTGTTGGCGGCCTGAATTGACAGAATTCATAACTCTTTTCAAAATTTGACTGTTGGTTTTAAGAGAAAGCTCTCTTTCCCTGATTTCATTATGAACCTGTTCTGCCTTATAAAAGAATTCTCTGAGTGCATTATGATTTTCATTTTGTGTAAGAATCCAATCCTCAAATTCGGCTTCTTCAGTCCAAAATGTACGCAATTCAGAGATGGTTATCTCCATTTGTTGAGCAAAGTCACTGAGGATTCTGTTTTTTTTATCAAACCAGGCAATTTGTTGAACAATTTTTTGTTCAATATTGTCAATAATTTCACCTTCAAGTCGCCATTCTTTGAGTCGTCGGAATATCTTTTTATTTCGTCGATTAATACATCGTCTCACCCGTCTTCTTTCTTCACGCTCCATAGGGGGGCCAAAAAGGATTTCTCTAAATCGTTTATTTTCATCATGAATTTTTTGAATATCTTTGATTGCTTTCATAAAATTTTCTATTTGAGTGGTTTCATCCAAATATGCATCACCTTCATCCACATCTCGGAGAATATTTTTTAGACGAGTTTCGCCTTCTGATAGTTTTGTTCCCAAGACAAGGATATTTTCTACGCCAATTGTTGTTTCCAGAAGAGCTTTGATAACTTCCTGCTCACCAACCTCAATTTTTTTTGCAATCTCTATTTCTCCCTCACGTGACAGTAAGGTGATGATTCCCATTTCTCGTAAATACATTTTTACAGGGTCTGGAACAGATCCATAATCTGATAATGAAGATGCTAATGCATCGGGTGTCTCACGCCTGACAACTTTTTTGGGTAGAACTTGCTCTTTGATATTTTTGCTTTCATCAATCACTGAAATATTCATTGACTGGAACAACATGAGTGTTTCTTCAATTTTTTCTGGTGACATATCTTTGGGAAGCGTCTCATTAATTTCTTTATACGTCAGTGTCCCCTGAGCTTTCCCTTTGTTCACCAGAGCCATAATTTCTTTCTTGACAGTTTCCTTGCGGCGAGTTGTTTTCTTTAATTTTTTTTTGGCCATATATTAATGTCCTCCGGCAGGAATAATTGACATTATAATTACGTTATATTTATTACGCTAAGAACATAGTGCCCTTCGGGCAAATTTTAGTTTAGCCTAACTTTTGTGTCTTCGGAAAACCTGTTTGATATTTGCTTCAAGTACAGTCCCGCTTGCTAACGCGCGCGGCTCAGATTAAAAACTGCCGAAATTTTCAGAGCCGCGCGCTTCAGAGCCGCGCGCTTCAGAGCCGCGCGCTTCAGAGCCGCGCGCGTTAGCAAGCGGAGTTGCACTTGAACCAATATAAAGCAGGATTTTGTTTTTCCGATACATTTAAATATAATTTAAAAATTACTTAATCTAATTACAATAAGCTGCAAAGTTGTTTTTGTAAATAGGCAATAAGCTTGTAATCTTGAATTTTTTCGGCTTTTGCAATTTCTTCGAGCAAATAACGTCGTTTATCAGTATTCACGCGTCTTTCAAATTGCTTTATGACATTCATACATTGTTTTTCTGTCCATTGCTGATCAATCAAGGTCAAAGAAGCGATCAGAGCCTGTTCTTTCTGTTCGTCTACCTGATGCATGATCTGATTCGGATCAAAAGGTTGGGGTTGCTGAAGAATAAGCATTCCTATCGATTGCAAATGTTCGTTTTTGAAAGCATCCAGGATGCCATGCGCTTCAATATGTGGATGAATTTCATTACAATGAAGCATCATTGCAATGATTTGTTTTTCAAGACGTTGTCCGGCATCATTTGGAATGTTATTTTGAACAGTTTGTTTTTGATAAACAGGACTGGCACGTTTTAATTTATTAACTTCGGTAAAAACAGAGGATTCATCAACATTCAACCGTTGTGCAATTTCTTTGATATATAAAGAACGTATTACAGAATCGTCTATTTCAGACAGTAAAGGTTTTAGTTCATTAATTGCAGCAATCTTGCCTTTGATTGTTTCCCCATGTTCTTGAAGTGATGCATCAATTAAAAAAGCCATCATACCAAAAGCCTTTTTTGCGTATTCCCAAAATGCATCTGAACCCCATTTGGCAAGAAATGTATCAGGATCGTGGCCATCAGGTAAAACCATAATCTGCGCATTGACCTGTTCCTTCAAGAACAGTGCGACGCTTCGTTTAGCCGCCTTAATACCCGCCTTATCCGAATCAAACACCAGAATAATATTTTCTACATAACCTTTGAGTAATCGAATATGATGTGATGTTAACGCTGTGCCCAATGTGGCGACAACATTGGGGATATTATATTGAAACATGGCCAGCAAGTCCATGTATCCTTCAACAATAAATACTTGTTCTTTTTTACGACAATGCTCTCTGGCTTCACATAATCCATACAGTATGCGACTTTTATTATAAATGGGCGTTTCTGGAGAATTAAGATACTTGGGCAAGCTGTCATCAAGAACACGACCACCAAATCCGGTAACCTGATTATTGATGTTTTTTATTGGAAATATCAAACGATTGCGAAATCTATCATAAAAACCCTTGTTTTCTTTTTGAACAACCAGGCCAGATTTTTTAACCAGTTTTAGCTCAACACCTTTGCGAGAAAATAACCGAACAACATGATCCCAACCATCAGGTGCAAAGCCAAGCTGAAAATGCTTTTGTGTATCATCAGATAATCCACGATCTGTTACATATTTTTGTACATTTTTTCCAACAGAACTTATGAGTTGATTTTGAAAGAAAGAAAGGGCGATTTGGTTGATTTCAAAAAGCTGATCACGTTCGTTGAGTTGTCTCTTCTGCTGAGCGGACATGTGGCTGGTTGGAATTTGAATGCCATAGCGATTGCCTAAATATTTAATGGCCTCTGGAAAAGTCATGTTATTGTGATTCATCAGGAATGTATAGACATTTCCGCCAATACCGCAACCAAAGCATTTAAACATTTGTTTTTGTTCATTGACTGAAAATGAGGGGGTTTTTTCCGCATGAAAGGGACATAATCCTACATGGTTGTTCCCGGCTTTTTTTAGTTGAACATATTCACCAATAACATTAACAATATTCGCAGCCTGACGAATATCTGCTACAATGCTTTCAGGGATGAATCGCGCCAAAAGTCCCTCCAAATCACATTTTTGGTATGACCCAAATCAAATTTTTTTTGATTATCAGATTTTAGTTAAATTCATCGCTTCAGATAAATCCAATGTACCCTCATAAAGAGACCTGCCACAAATCACACCAATAATTCCGGAATCAGTGATATTCAGCAAGTTTTCAATATCTTTGATCGTAGAAACACCACCTGATGCAACGACCGGAATCGAAATTGACTCAGCCAGTGCTTTTGTCGCTTCGATATTGGGACCGGTCTGCATGCCATCACGATGTATATCAGTAAAATTGATTGCGGCAACACCGGTATTTTCAAATTGTTTTGCCAGATCTATCGCAGTAACTGATGTCGTTTCAGTCCATCCCTCAACAGCAACCATGCCATTTTTGGCATCAATTCCTATCACGATTTGATCAGAAAATTTTGTGCAGAATTCCGCAACTTGCTCAGGATTTCGGATGGCTTCAGTACCCAGCACCACACGACTTACACCCATTTCCAAATACATTTGAATACTGGATAAGTCTCGAATCCCCCCGCCAACCTGAATTGGAATTTTGATTGAAGAAATGATTTCTTGAATAATGTGAGAATTCTGTGGTTTCTTTTGAAATGCTCCATCAAGATCAACGACATGAAGCAACTTGATACCATAATCCGCCCATTTTTTTGCCATTTCAACGGGATTTGAGGAAAAAATGGTTTCTTCATTCATTCGGCCTTGTTTGAGCCGTACACACTTTCCATTTTTAATGTCTACTGCTGGAATAATTTGCATTTTTTTATCCTAGATACTTTTATATCTAATCTTTAATTTTATTTCAGGTTGTTCTAAGGTTCATTGAGATTCAAAAGGCGTTTTCAATTCTATCAATGGAGATGAGGGGGATCGAACCCCTGGCCTCGGCATTGCGAACGCCGCGCTCTCCCATCTGAGCTACATCCCCTGATAAGTTAAAAACAAATTTATTAACAAAATAAGTGAGGGGCTGTCAATAGATTTATCATTTTTCATCAGGTACCATTGGTTTATTATTTGAATCCTGATAGACAGCTTCTTTGACTGTGGCATGAATGGAACGAAAAGTTTCATCAAATGAATTCGGCGACACGCGGCCTGTTTCAATAAATTTTACGATAATCTCTTTGCTTGCTCTAAGAATTTGTTCTTGCAAGGTTGCCATAATTTAATTTTCCACATTTTTTTTTGAAATCAATTAATAATGCCGGCATTCCCGAAACTTCTGTCAAAAGGAGGTTTCAAACCTTGATGTCATATCAAATGATATGGCATCAAGGTTTTAACATATTAGGTTTCCTCAACTGAAATAGCATCTTCCTCGCATACTTCGACACAGCTTTCGCAGCCAAGACATTCATCTACATTGACCGCAACTGATTTGCCATCTTGCATTTCAAAAACATCGACCGGACATACATCAACACATTCTTCACATCCGGCACATTTCCCTTCGTCTACGATAGGATTAAAAGCCATATTTAATCTCCTTTCTTAAATAATAATCAATGAGGTCTGCTACAGCACCCCAAAAATTCAGTTTATACGTTAAAACTCTTATTTATTTATTAAGAATTTTTTCAAACGCTTCCCTATAACAAACATTCGCTTGAGTCAAGTAATTTCAACGAAAAAATTATTGTTCAATGCTATTTTACACAATCTTCTATGTTTCTGTCTTTGATGTGAAATGCCTGGAAAATGTAACAAGATCGCAAAATATTTATAAAATACCTTTCGGCATTGCGGGTATTTTCTCACCGCCCAAAACGTACCCACCATCCAAACGAATAACACTGCCCGTCATAAAAGTTGCATCATTTATCAAAAATAAGACAGACGACACAATATCCGAAAATTTCCCCATACGCCCCAATAAGGTATGATCTATCACTGCCTGTTTTTCTGAAGATTTAAGATTTTGCCATCCCCGTGTTTGGGGGCCATGTCTTGTTTCAAAAAAACCGATCATCAGCTCATTGACACGCACCTCTGGAGATGCCACACGTGCCCAGGTTTCAGTAAGTAAAGAAATGCCGCGATTTGCTGCGGAATAGGCATCCGGAAAAAATGGTGCAGCCGGCCCGGAACGTCCAACAAGGCCGGCAATTGATGAAATATTAATAACTGAACCATTGCCAGACGCTTTCAACAAGGGCAGGGCTTCATGAAAAAGCCATCGTTTGGAACGCATGGTGGTGGCCACTTCCATATCCCACTGATCTTGTTCGTATTCGCCATGAACAAGTGGCCATCCGCCACGTTCGATGTTATTGATTAAAATATCCAATCTACCAAACCTTGATTGTATATCTTCAATCAAATTTTTTATCGCAATAATATCTAGCAAATCAATGTTTACAATTAAATGAGGTGTGCCAATCGATTCAAGGTCTTTTTTCAGATCCGGCAAAAATTCAGGCCAGTCCCAGTAAGTGGTGACAACTTGAATCCCTTTTCTGGCAAGAGCCAGGGCAATCGCTTTGCCAATACCTTTTATACTGCCAGTAATGAGAGCCGTTTTTGTTGGTTGATTCATTTGATAACAGTTTCCTCAAGCCAGCTTATTGCAAATAAAAAGCATTGAATATCGCCTTCGATTGTATGCGGATAAGTTTGATCCATTATCAGTTTTTTCGTCTTTGCAAATTGACGAAAGGCATCAATATCGTAGCAGGACATATATATAAGGTATCGTTGCTTTTCAGATAAGGTGCGAAGGCCGGCCCTGTTTTTAGCAGAAATCAAATGAATCATTAAATCATTGTATTGATCGTAAACCGACAGTTCCTGATCCTTACGCCATTGATGAACAAGATGTTCACATAGACTATCATGGCCTTTACAGTGAGTTTCTTGAATCATAACATATGATGCCTCTATTTTTTCAGTATTTCTTGATTTTGAAATGACCCTGCCTAAAGGATAATATCTGCATGTTGAAGGACGATCTGGATAGACCATACATCCATTTTTAGATACAAAAATACAGTGCAAATCATTTTGTGATTTGTTTTTCAGTTCAACGATTGGTAATCCGGATTCAGTGCCCGTGTACGATATTGTATAAGTTCTTAAAAATGTTGAAGAATCACAATTAAAATGATGTTTCAGTCGAATAATATCATAAGGCCCCAATACCTGCTGTAGGTTTTGACAGCATTCATTAAAACAGGAAATGTCTGGATGGCACTTAAAATTGAACAATTGGTCAGAATTAATTCTTGAAATATAAGGGGTTTCCATAATTTATAAATGCAACCTCGCTTGATTAGAAGTTAATAAAAAAACTAATTTATATCGTAGGAAATATTGCTTGACAAATGGATTTTTAAATAGTACATTGCGCCGAATTACTAAATGACTCGTCCATTATAGAATTTAACAGTTTTTTCGCAACAGACTGCCTCAAAATAGAGTCAGCTTATATATAAAACAGGATGAACTAATCTACAATTATGTAGAGTTAACATTAAAATTCCTGAAATTCAATAACGAATTTATCAGGAAAAAAGAAACTTAGGAGGAAGAGTTAATGCCAAGTTTTGTCATTCAAGAAAAATGTGATGGTTGTAAAGGTGGGGACAAAACAGCCTGTATGTACATTTGCCCCAATGACCTGATGGTATTGGATGCAGATGCCATGAAAGCTTACAATCAAGAACCCGACCAATGCTGGGAATGCTTTTCATGCGTAAAGATTTGTCCGTCACAGGCTATTGAAGTACGTGGATATTCGGACTTTGTGCCATTAGGCAGCAGCGTAATGCCAATGCTGGGAACAGAAGATATTATGT
>Ga0272440_1002770_pt1 | contig 13478 bp, 8 predicted proteins | sample SSMMMBAug17_FD_192440 | JGI IMG/M metagenome (GOLD analysis project Ga0272440, IMG submission 192440) | Marine sediment archaeal communities from Little Sippewissett salt marsh, Falmouth, MA, United States - SSM-MMB-Aug17 | ecosystem: Environmental > Aquatic > Marine > Wetlands > Sediment ...
TTCACCTGCTTCTTTTTCAATTCCAAAATATTTAGGCATAATTACTGCTGCTAGAATACCCAGAATTATAAGCACAACAATAATTTCTATCAAGGTAAAGCCTTTCTCATTTCTAATCACTTTCTTTTTTTGTTCCATCATAACCTCCTTAAATTATCTTTTGCCATTAAGGCAAATTTCAAAATATTGATAAATAATAATTATATTTTATTAACAAGTTATTATAATAAAACTTTGTCTTTTTTACATAGACATTAAAAGCCTGTAATAGACATGGTCTTTATATTATCGGAAAAACTAAAGTTGTATTATACTAAATTTTATATTTTTAAAATATTTATAAGGTAATGCTCTTAAAAGCAGCTTATAAAAAAGAAAATAATATTATATATACATATGTCAAATATTACATTTTTTTATAATTATAGCTTTTATATTAAAAAACTAAGAGTTATCATTACATATCTAAATATTAAAAAAATATTAATTAGTAATTAACATTTTTTTAACCTATTTTTAATAAATAGATATAGTAGTAAAATGTCTAAATCAAAATAGTTTTTTTTTATCTTAAAAAAAAATTTTATAATAGCTAATTCGATCTTTCGACTTTTTACCAAGTTATCTTAAAATTTTACTAATGTCAGCCATAGGAACAAAAATAGATAAAGCAAAGAAGCCAATAATAAAAGCGAGTCCAATTGTCAGTAAAGGAGCTATAGCTTCAGTAAGTCTTTTAACTGAGTATTCTACTTCCTCATCATAGTGCTTTGAAATTTCATTTAGCATATCATTTAAGCTGTCAGATTCTTCCCCAATTGCAATCATGCTTGTTGCCATTGGAGTAAAATGTTTTGATGCACTAAGGGGTCTTGATATTCCCCTGCCTTCTTCTAGTTTACTTCTTATTTCTTCAAAATCCTTTGAAATAGCTGCATTTCCCAAGGTTCCTGATAGTATCTTCATACTATCGATAACATGAACTCCACTTTTTTGTAAAATTTCAAAAATGTTTGCAAAACGAGATATATTAGCCTGTGTTAGAACTGAACCTATTAAAGGTATTTTAAGAAGAAGCGTATCTCTATTTAATTTACCCTGTTCTGTTCTAAAGTAAAACATAAGTCCTAAAACAGATGCAAGAAATGCTACTAAACAGATATCACCATAATTTTTAATAAATTGATATATCATATCACTAATCTGAGTAGCAAGAGGAAGTGGAATATGGTGTGATTTGAATATATGAAGATATTTTGGTATTACTTTTGTTAATAATAGAAAAAAAGCTGACACTAGCGCAATAGAAACAAAAATTGGGTATTGTAAAGCTATTTTTATATCTGTTTTTACCTTATGTTCATGCTCAATAATTTTTACCAGTCTTTCAAAAACCTCGAACAGCGAATCACTACTTTCTCCTGCCTGTACCATACTGCAATATAAACCATTAAATACTTTAGGATATTTGCGAAAAGATTCATGTAATCTTGCACCTTCACTTATATCCCGCACCATTTGAGAAATTATTTTTTTAAGTTTTTGATTTTCTGTATTCCTTTCCATTACTTGAAGGATTTTTACGATTGGAATGCCGACTTTTAACATTGTACGAAATTGTTTGGTAAAAAGCAATAAGTCAGAGGTTTTAACTCTTAAAGAAATATCTTTAAGGACAACTGGTACTCCTACTCCTAAAACATCTCCTGCTTTTTTAACATTTGAAGGGATAAAACCTTGAGCATTTAACATATTAGAGGCCATTTCAACAGATTCAGCATCTATTGTACCGGATACGTTTTCTCCTCTTTCATTAATTGCTTTATAACTAAATTCAGGCATTCTTACTCGTTAACTAAAGGTGTTAAATAAAATTATATTTTAGAACATATTAGAACACTTAAAAGAAAATCTATAATTATTAATCTTTATTATAAAAAAATGAATTTAAAAAAATATATATGTTTATACTTATATACAATTACATATAAAAAATCAATAGAATAATTAATTTTCTTAACAAAATCTTTAGATCATGACAGTTGATGCAGCTTCTTCAAGTGTTGTTATTCCATTTAAAATTTTAGATTTTGCTTCTTCTTTCAAAGTTTTTAGTTTACCATTTTTTGTTGCTTTAGATATAATTTCTAGAGCAGACCTTTTATAATAAATCATTTCTTGAATTTCTTCATCTATAACAAGAATTTCAAAAATACCTGTTCTTCCCCTAAAGCCTGATCCAAAGCAATTAATACAACCTTTACCTTTATAAAATTCTAAATTATCTGAATAATTAAAATTAAAAAAATTTAATAATTTTTCAGAAGGCTGATATCTTTCTTTACAATAAGGACAAATAGTTCTAATAAGGCGTTGTGCAAAAGAAACAAGTAAAACTGATGAAACTAAAAATGGTTCAATACCCATTTCAATCAGTCTAGTTATAGCACCGGCAGAATCGTTTGTATGAACAGTGCTTAAAACTCTATGGCCTGTTAAAGCTGCTCTTACAGCAATTTCTGCTGTTTCTTTATCTCTTATTTCACCTACCATTATTACATCAGGATCCTGTCTTAAAATTGCACGCAGTCCACTAGCAAAGGTCATACCAGCTTTTACATTTAGTTGTACCTGCCTTATTTTATCAACCCTATATTCAACTGGATCTTCAAGAGTGATAATATTAATATCAGGTTTATTGATTTTTTTTATGATTGAATATAGTGAGGTTGTCTTACCGCTTCCAGTAGGGCCGGTGCTTAGAATCATTCCATATGGCTTTTCAATAACTTCTGAAATTTTATTAATATCATCTTGAGTCATACCCAATCGTTCTAATGCGAGATGTAATGTCGCTCCCATATCTAATAGACGCATAACAATATTTTCACCATATATAGTAGGTAAACTAGAAACTCTGACGTTAATTTCTTTATTTTCAGTTTTTACAGAAAACCTGCCATCTTGAGGTACCATTGCTATTGCTATGTCCATATTAGCCAGAATTTTGACTCTTGAAATGATCGGCAAAAGCATCGATTTAGGTGGAGATGGAACTTCCTGTAACCTTCCATCAATTCTAAATCGTATTTGAGCAGCACTACTTTCAGGACTTATATGAATATCACTTGCACCCTGACGAACTGCCTGTGCAAGCATTGAATTTACAATTCTAACAACTGGTGCTTCTTCAGCCATTCCTTGTAAAAAGGAAACTTGCAAATCCTCACCTTGAGGCTCTGATTTTGTTTCAGCCCCAGTAGCAACTTCCATATCTCCAAAACCTTCAAATCCAACTACAAAATCAGAGCCCATACCATAAATACTGGTAATAATCTGCATTAATTCTTGTTCAGAACATATAACCGGCTCAACTTCACAATTTGTATGTTTCTCAATTGCATCAAATGCATCAATATTTATTGGATTTACCATTGCCAGTGTAATAAGATTATTTTTTCTTGTAAGTGGTGCAACCTGATATCTTCTCGCCATTTCTAATGGTACAACATCTACTAATTTAACTTCAAGTGGATAATCATCAGCATTAAATCTGGTTATTTTCATTTCCTTGCTTATTAGATCTGCTAAGTCCTTATCTTTGATTAAACCAGAATGTACTAATATTCTAAAAAGATCATTTCCAGTATTTTTATGTTCATTTATTGCTTGATCAAGTTGGTCAGAAGTCAGTAAACCAGACTCTACCAGTTTTTTTTCAATTCTATGAGTATGCAAAACATTACCTTTCTTGTATATCGTGTTAATTCTACCATGAAATTTGAAGAAAATGCATATTTAATGATTTTCAAATAGTTTAGAAAAAAATATTGTATCAGATTCCCAATGTCCAATTATTTTACCAGATAAAGAAAATTGAAAAATAATATCATTTAAATAATCGATAGCAGATGCTCTATCCTTGAAATATTTTTTCAAAAAAATTGAAAAGCAAAGCCCCTCTTTTTTATTCCAAAATGGAAGCAGCTCTATTTCAGGAGCATCATTTGGATAAGTTTTAAGATATTCATATGCTTCTATTAGATTTGTTTTTCTAATAATTTCAATAAGCCATATTTCTGATTTTAATACATCAGAATGTATTGGAACACTTGGAAAATTAACTGTTTGATCTTTTAAAATATCATTTGGATCAGATATATTTGGATTAATCATTTGAATGTATTTAAATAACCATGGAGTATAAGTTCCATATATCTTTCTTATCATTTCAGAAATTGTTTCATTTGAAGCAGCGTTAATTTTTCCTAATATAATTGGGTAGCTGTCATCGTTTTCATTGTTTTGATAATTATTAATATTTTGTTTAAAATTGAAATTGTTAGAATTTTTTATTTCTGAATGATTATTAAAAAAATCAAATTTTTTTAAATCTATTAAATTATATTTAAACTCTGAATATATACCTGAAATAATGAATAATATAAATATATATAATAAATAAGGCTTTTTTTTCTTAAATTTACCACTTGCGTCTCTTTTTATGCATGATTGAACTAAAAACCAGTTAACTTTAGTTTTATTTTGAATTATTAATGACAAAAGTACGATATGGCATAAATGTAATATTTTTCTTGGATATCCTTTCGTAGATTTGTAAATGTTGTATAAAGCAGGTGTAGTAAATAAATTTGGAGCAGACCTTCCCTGGCTTGCCTGATTTAATCGAAACTTTATTATATTTGCAGTATCACTAAAATTCAAAGGCTTTAACTGGTAGCAAATATTAATTCTATCTGCAAAGTAATCATATTCTTTTATAATATTATTAAATTCTTTTTGTGCAAAAATAACAATTTGAAGCAGTTTGAATTCATTTGTCTCATAATTTAATAATTCTCTTATTATTTCAAGACAGAAATTTGGTAATTTTTGACCTTCATCAAAAACAAGAGTAATAATTTGATTATTATCAACACCCTTATTGAATAAAAAATTTTTTATCTTTTCTTTTAACTGCCATATATTTAAATCTTCATTATCAATTAAATTAAATTCAAAAGCAATTGTGCGCAAAAATTCTATTGGGCTTGTGTATCCTGGATCTAGAATAAGATAAATATCAATTCCCTTGTCATCAATAAATTTGCGAACTAAATGTCGGCATAAAGTTGTTTTACCAGTTCCAACATCACCAATAACAACATTTAAACCTCTACGTAATCTTATAGCAAGCTCCAATTTTTGCAAGCATCCATTATGTTGACGAGAGGGATAAAAAAAATCCGGATCTGGTGAGTTTGAAAATGGTTCTTTTTTTAAGTGGAGAATTTGGAAATATTCCATTTTCTTTGAAAAGATGAATTGTTTTTTTGTTAGTTAAATAATAATTGATAAGCTCGTAAAAAACATTTTAAATTAAATTGTCATACTTACAGATTCAGCCATAAAGATTTTGGCAAGGCGCTAGATCATAATTATCCGCAGGCGTACAATAGTACGTTGAGGACGGATTTTGATTTGGGAACATAGTCCAAAATCTTTATGACTAAATCTGTAGGAATGTTCGAAAAATAACTTCCCGATTAATTGAAATTCCAAATCTAAAGATTTGGGACTCCATCCAAAATTGGGAAATTTATTTTCAAAGCATTCCTTATTAATAACATTTTAAGCTTGATTCGAGCTTATCATCATTTGAACAAATCATAAATATTATTTCAAATAATTATTCGAAAAACTGAAAAAATGGTGAAATGTTCACAATGTAAATACAAAAGTCATAAATTATAATATTAATAATTATGAAAAAATGTTTTTCAAAACTATTTATCAGGTGCTTCAAAAATGCCATTATCTTCGAATAAAGGAAGATCTCGTTCCTCTACAACTGGACTATTTGGTGATCCATAAAGAGGTTCTAAAACTTCTTTTTTTAGTATATGCGGTGTAATGAAAACTAATACAACTTCTCTATTTGAACTTTTACCATCATTTTTAAATAACCATCGAAGTCCTGGTATTTTGTTTAAACCAGGCATACCAGCTTCTGTAGCTAAATTTGTTTTAGTTGACAGACCTGAAATTACAATTGTTTCTTTATTTTTTGCAATTAAAGTTGTTTCAGTTTTTCTTGTTTTTATTGAAGGATAACCTGAGACAGCCGCACTTGGTGAAAAATCGACTTCATCCTTTGTTATCAAAAGTTCCATCTTTAGATAATTATTATTAATAACATGTGGGGTTATTTTTAATAAAAGAGAAGCATTTTTAAATGTGATTTTTCTGTCGCCATCTGTATCATAAACAATATATGGGACTTCTGTTCCACAAGAAGTTGATGCTGTCTGATTATCTAACGTTGTAATTGAAGGTTTAGAAATAATTTTAATTTTTCCCTCAGTTTCAAGAGCAGATAATTGCATATCCAAAATATTTCCATTAACTTTACCAAACATAAGAGCAAGTTGAGCTGAAGTATCTGCATCGCCTAATGCAGGAAAATTAAAACCAAAATTTTCGCCGCTATTTCCAGTACTATTAGTAGTAGAATATTGAGGCTGCTTACCAGCCATAAAAGTAGCTCTTTTACCACTAACATTAGATGAAAATTTTCCACCCCATTGAATTCCAAGATTACGAGCTGTTTCTATATTTGTTTGAATAATATCTGCTTCAATTAAAATTTGCGGGGTTGGTCTGTCAAGCTCTTCTATTAATTCAAGTATTTGTTTAATATCTGAGGGAATACCTTGAATAATTAGAGAATTAGTATGATCGTTAACATCAATATAACCGCGTTTACCATTATCAGAATTTGTTAATGACTGTTTTAAATTTTTTGCAAGTTTAGCAGCATCTGCATAATCTATCTTAATAACTTTTGTTATCATGTCTTCAACTTTTTTAATACCTCGAGAAATAGATTTTTGCTTTTCATGCAAGGTTCTAACCTTAATATCTCTTTGCATATCATTTACAGTCATAATTCTTATAATACTGCCTTCCCAGGTGTATGCAAGTCCATTAGTTTGTAGTACACTTTTAAAGGCTTCATCCCATGGCACCTTTTTTATATCAATATTGATATTGCCTTTTATTTCTGAACTTATAATGATATTTAAATTTACTGCTCTGGCAAGTGCTTTTAGTACTAATCCGACATTTTCATTAGACATTTTTAAAGAAACTCTTTTTTTGGGCAATGGTTTTTCAACAATCCCAAACATATGACTTTTACTTATTTTTTTTTTGGTAAGAGCTTTTATATCTCTATCAACTTGAGATGGTGAATGACCTTGTGATTCTTCTGCTCTTAATTTCCAAGTTTCTTCAAAATTTTTAAATTCATCATTCTTTTGCTTTTTTCCAACTCCATTGCATGATTGGAAGCAGATTAATAATAAGCATAATAATAAAACTATTAAGTAATGTTTTTTTAAATAAAGGTTATCAAACATAAATATTCACCTTCAATATTATAGGTTTCCAAATTATGGGTTTCCAAAAAAAACAGTTAATGGTTTAGGTGTCCTGTTTGGGTCTTTATGTTTTATAGTAACCCAATTAGGTTCAATTGTTTCTACATAATATCCTTTATCCAAACCAGTATCAATTTCTTCATTTACTTCATATTCAGAACCATTAATAAAAGCAATTTTTCTGTTTTCAATTTCCATATATCCTGAATATATAAAAACTGGATGCACAATAACAGGTTTTTCTAATTGACCTGGTTCACCCTGATCTAATTGACCTTCAGATTTTTTTTCAGCTGGATTTTCTGAAGGTGGAGGGGCATCTGAAAAAGGATCTTTAGTCCATAGTCCCTCTGCTCTATTAATAACATAATTTGAAACTTTATCAACAACAGAAGTTTTAAGGCCTTCTGTTAAATCTGTTTTTAAATTATTCAACTGAGACTTTTCATTTAAACTGGATTCAAAATCTGTATTTTGTTTTGATGGATAAAAAAAATAAGCACCTCCACCTAAAGCAGATATTAAGCAAACTAATGTTATGATGAGTTTCTTATTTGGCATTTTTAATCCCTTTTTAAATAAAATTAATTATTCGTTTTATTAAAGAATTAATGTGGATAATGTAATTTAAATTCTTACTATACACTTAATTTATTCTTAAGTCAAATTACAAAAAATATAAAAATTGTAACACTTTTGCTAAATATAATAATTATTCTTTATTATATATTTATTTGCAATTAATCCAAAGTCTTAATGAAAAATCATATAATCTTTGAATATCTCCACGACTTATTGATATTGTTTCAACATGTTCAAGGAAATCAACTTTACCTATTTGAATTAAGAATATTCTCAAATGTTTTAGATTTCCCTTTACCTTTACTAAAAAAGGCAAAAAATTTGAATCTTTTGTCATAGATTTTAATTCTGGTGAAATTGATTCTATTCGAAATCCTGAATTGAAAGCTATATGTCTTATTTTATTTAATATAACTCTTGTATCTTTTAATTCTTTATTACTGTTATTATTATTTGAGTACTGTTCAATGGCATTGATAATAGATGAATTATTTTCAGAAGACGAATTAACCATATCTCTAAACATTGGTTTAAGTTCAGCTTGTTTTTGAATTTGATATTCTAACTTGTAAATTTCTTTTTCTTTTTCCTTAATTTTGTAATAATGAGGCCATATTCCAATTAAAATCAATAATAGAGAGCCAGAACCGAACACTGCAATATATATAATATTATTTTTAAATATATCTAATAGTTGTTGTTTTTTCATAGTATTATTTTATTAATTTTTTATATAATAAAAAAGTTGTATCTCTTAATTTGTAGTAATTAATACAAATTTCAATTACTAACAGTTGAAACTATATTTAATGTAAGCTCAAAAGTTAAAGCTTTACCTCCATATTTATCTAAATACTTTAATTCTTTTGAATAAACAGAAGGACTATTAAAAAGTAAAGATTTTTCGAGCGTCAAAACATAACTTGCAAGAGAGGCTTCATATGTATCTTTTGGTTTATTTTTTTCTTGCAGCACCAGGCCGTTTAATTTAATTTTTGCATATTTTTTATAAGATTTTACATTACCTAAATCAATGTGAATATTTTCGAATCTAATAAAATAAGGTGTACATTTTATAAGTTCAGAAATAACTGCCAGGCCAATATATTTTTTTGCAAAACGTTTTTTCTTATCTTTTAAATCTTTGATCCTTTTTATTTCATCCTCTATTTTTTGGGCATCTAATTCTGGCCCATAACTTGCTAATATATTTTTTAATTCTATTACTTTCTCATTTTTTTGTTTTAATGTCTTTAATTGAATAACAAATATACATATACAAATAATGAATAAAAAAAGAAATGCAATGCGTACAAATTTATATATTTTTGATTGAGATTCTTGCCTTTCTCTGTCTTTATAATTAAATAAAAAGTTTGGTGTTTGATGGTCATTTGAAAGTGCGAGGCCAATATTTGAAGTATAAATACTTTTTTCCAATAATGATTCTGGTTTTTTTATATTTCCCAGCGATTTAAAATCAGGCGTAAAAATATTTAAAATTTTTAGTTCAATATCAATGTGTTTTTTAATAAAATTAACAATATTTTTGATATTTTTTATTTCACCATATAAATAACAAATATTAATTTGATCATCTTTGTTGACAGATTCATAATATTGAAAAGTTCTTTCTATTTGCCTTGTTAATCTTAAAATTGCTGGCTTTATTCTTTCAAAGAAATATTTAGGATCAATTCCATTTTCTTTTTCCATTAACGTTATTTTTTTAGTTGCTTCATCTTCTTCGAATTTAAACAATAATTCTATTACCCTGTTTAGAGGAAGCAATTCATTTATATCAACATTATTTAAATCATTACGAAAAGAATCAATAAAATTTTCAGCCATTCCATTAGCACAAGCTTTTATCCTTCTTGTTAATACAAGATTATTACGCTTAAAAATATTTATTTGAGAATATTCATATCCAATATACAAAGTTGCAATAGTTTCCTCATGTGATTTAAGTAAATTATTTCTTAATAAATTTTGAATTGCAAAAGGCTGAAGGGTAATACCATCTAATAAAAAACCAGATTTTTGAAATAGATTTTTTACATTATTTATTTCATGTTTTGGTGCTGTATAAATCATCACCTGTGTTTTACCAATACCATTGTCAATTACATCACCTAAAACTTCATAATCAAAAAAAGTTTGGTTTTCATTAAAATCGTGTTCTCTTTTAGCGGTCCAGTAAATTGTGTTAGATAATAATTTATTTGAAACTTTTGGAATTAAAATATGACGAACATCACATTTATCTGAGGATATATATGACCATATATTTGTTTTCTTTATATCAATTTCAAAATCTGTAAGGATAGATTTAAGAATTTGAGAAAAATGATTTTCTTCATAATTGTTAATATCAATATTCTCAATACGCCTGAAATCTATAATTTCCCACTTGTTATGAGATTTCCAGATTTTAGACATACTTATGGCATTACCATTAAAATCAATACCAACACATAATTGCTTTTGATCAGTTACTATATTCCTACTTATCAACTGTCTGCCTTGTGATATCATTGAATCTTCACTGGCAATATTGTTTTTTCGGATAAGAGTAAGCAATTTTTCGGTTGAGGATATTTCATCGTCTCTTAACAAAGCATTTTTCCTAATGAATTAGAGTCATCAATAAAGCAGTGTATTTAATAAAATATTTACGTATAGATGTCAAGAAAAGCTTTTTTTAAATATAAAATAAATGAATTTGAATTATTTTTTTTCAATAGTTATGAAAAAAAATGACAAGAAACTTTGTAGTAAGAGGTTAGACAAATCAGGAAGTATGCTCACTTATTAACTTGTTCTATTTCTTTTAAAGATCATATGAATATTCTTGTCAGCTTTTAAGCCTTTTGATATTGATATTATAACCTGACTATAAAATTATATATTGAAATTAATATAAAAAGAATACACAGGCATGAAAAAATTGGCGGAGAGAGAGGGATTCGAACCCTCGGTGAAGTTTTACCCCCACACTCGCTTAGCAGGCGAGCGCCTTAAGCCAGCTCGGCCATCTCTCCTAAAGTAATACATTATTATGTTTATTTGACTCTAAGAGACAAAAATGCACTTCAAAATATTAAATAAACATAATTTGAATTATATACTTATGATCCAACTTTTATTTTTGAGACTGACATCTACATACTTTCACCTGAGATAATTATATTAAAGAAATAAGATAATTATAAAAAGTTGGATTATTATAATTTTTTTGCCTAGAAAATTGGCGGAGGGAGTAGGATTTGAACCCACGGAGCTTTGACACTCAACGGTTTTCAAGACCGCCGCCTTAAACCACTCGGCCATCCCTCCAAAAAATAATTATACAATAATAAATAAAAAAACATAAAAAGTCAATAATTATTTACATAAGAATAATCTTTTGTTATTACAATAAAACTTCGTAATATTTTCTTATGTGATTTTTTTTTCTTAAATAAAAATGTTCTTGAAAACAAAACAAAAAAATGACATAATATTTTATTTATTAATAATACCTTCCTGGAGGTATTTTGGAACGATTAAAACATTTGATACTTATTATAGTAACTACTTGGTTTGTTTTAACTACTGGAACAGTTGGTTATATGTTTATAGAAGGCTGGAATTTTATTGATTCTTTATATATGACAGTAATTACAGTTGCTACAGTTGGTTTTGGAGAAACACATACACTTAGTAGTCAAGGGCATATTTTTACAATAATATTGATATTTTTGGGAGTTGGTTTTTTTGCATATGTAGGCGGTTTTATTGTTCAATTTGCCGTAGAGGGACAAATTAAACAAATTTTGGAGAGTCGCAGGTTGGAAAAAAGTATTAGTAAATTAAAAAATCATTATATAATATGTGGCTATGGCAGGATAGGAAGAGTCCTGTATCGTCAATTATTATCAAAGCTCACAGATATTGTGATTGTTGAACAAGACATTACAATAATTCATAAAATGGAAAAAGATGGGCTTTTATATGTTGGAGGACCTGCAACTGAAGAAAAAAATCTATTAAAAGCTGGTATAAAAAATGCTAAAGGTTTAATTGCAGTACTCGGAACTGATACTGATAATGTTTTTCTTGTTTTATCTGCAAGGCAGCTTAATCCAAATTTATACATAGTTGCAAGGGCATGTAATGAATCTTCAAAAAAAACCCTTAAGGCTGCTGGTGCAGATATAGTTGAATCTCCTTACGATATTGGCGCAATAAGAATGGCTCAAACAATAATTAGACCAACAGTAGTTAACTTTCTTGATTATGCTTTTGCCAGAAGTCGCAGGGATATTCAGATGGAGGAATTAACTGTTTCCTCAAAATCTGAGATAACTGATAAAACATTAATGGAATCAGGAATTCGCCAGAAATTTAACCTTATAATAATTGCAATAAAAAAGGAAGATGGAAAAATGATTTTTAATCCTTCATCACACACTCAACTTTTTGAAGGTGATACTATTGTTGCAATTGGGCAGTCTGATGATCTGGCAAATTTTGAAAAAATTTTAAATCCTTAATCTGCATTTATTAAATAACTTGAGTGTAACCAAAATTGCTGTTCGATATCTTTTTTGTAAGATTTTTGGTAATTGAAATGTAGAGACAAGGCATGCCTTGTCTCTACGAGTTCGACTTTGACCGGCAATTTTGGTTACACTTAAATAACTTTTCAATTTACAAGGATATTATTTATGATTGATATTAAATTTATAAGACAAAATACAGATATTGTTAAAGCCTCGCTTACAAAAAGAGGTGAGGCATTAACTCTCGATAATTTTATTGAATGCGATTTACGATACAGAAAAATCTTAAACGAAATTGATCAATTAAGAAATAAAAGAAATAATGCATCCTCTACAATTGCTAAGATGAAAAAAAATAATGAAGATACTTCAAAGTTTCAAGAAGAAATGAGAAATGTGTCTTCGAAAATAAAAGAATTGGAGCAAAGTCTTAATGAATATGAAGAAACACTAAAAAATATTTTATTAAATATTCCAAATATTCTTCATGACTCTGTACCTGAAGGAAAAGATAGTTCTGATAATCCTGTTATTAGTCAAATAGGTTCTATTCCAAATTTTGATTTTCAAGCAAAGGCACATTGGACTCTTGGGCAGGATTTAGAAATTTTAGATTTTGAGCGGGCGTCAAAGATAACAGGTTCCAGATTTCCACTTTATATTGGTAAAGGAGCACAGTTAGAAAGAGCATTAATTAATTTTATGTTAGATATTCACACAACAGAACATGGCTATAAAGAAACATTACCTCCCTTTATTGTAAATAGAGAAAGTATGACTTCAACTGGACAGCTTCCAAAGTTTGAAGAAGACCTTTTTAAATTAGAAGGATGGGATTATCTTTTAGTTCCAACTGCTGAAGTTCCAGTAACTAATATTCATAGAAATGAAATACTGGAAGAAAAAG
>Ga0272440_1002772_pt1 | contig 13474 bp, 3 predicted proteins | sample SSMMMBAug17_FD_192440 | JGI IMG/M metagenome (GOLD analysis project Ga0272440, IMG submission 192440) | Marine sediment archaeal communities from Little Sippewissett salt marsh, Falmouth, MA, United States - SSM-MMB-Aug17 | ecosystem: Environmental > Aquatic > Marine > Wetlands > Sediment ...
GATTACTTGTGGTAATTAGGGATACACGATCCTGACAGGCACAAATCAATTCCAATAATAAACTTGCATATTCAGCTTTTTTTCGTATAAAACCAATTCGATCAATTATTATCAAATCCAGGCGGGGTATGGCAACCAATCAGAGGAAATGACATTGACATTTTACGATGCATCATCAGAAACCTTATATCCTGTGGACAATCGAATTCTTTTTACCCCAAACATGAGTGTGGGAAATATCACTGAGCCTGAGCAAATATCATTAAAAACAGATACCTTACCAGTTGTAAATGCCTTGCAGGTGTTTCCATCAATTGTGCCAAAAGATGGAACTATCTCAATGCAAAAAAAGACAGCGAACTATCAAACAGTTTGGAATTTGTTATAAACGTCCAACTTTGGTTTTTCCAATTCAGGAGGACAATCACTGACTAACACGGACACTAACATCACGCGTTTGGAAAAACCAAAGTTGGACAATCATACAAGAATACATTGAGGCGAACAAAACGTCTGATCGCCAACTTAAGGAACAAATTAAGTAATTGGGGTCAGAGTAAAATTAAGCTTGAATTTATATCATAATTTTACTCTGACCCCAATTACTTAAATATACCCGAAAATTTATGATCGCTTACTTAATGCATGATTCCTCAAGCGAGTTTCAAAATTCCCGCAATATCCAAAGAAAACACCCCCCACTACCAGAATCTTCTCCAGCATCTTCAGAAACTACATCTTCGTCCTTTGCAAACCCAATACCTGTCAAATGATCCACAGATAACAACACGATATCAGAACGATCATCCATCAAGGTCGCAGAAATCTTATGCTCCCTGAACCCATTCACGCCATCCCCCTTTTCATCAATAAACAAGTTCACTGTTTGATTCTCAATCAAATCTTGATAACAGGTAGAGTAATCGGATGATTCATTATTCAAGACCAAAGGTATCACAACTGAAGGCGCTTTATGTTTGACAATTTCATCATACCGCTTTGATGAAATATTTACAATCGGGTTATATTGCACAGCGTATTTCCTGGATGGTCCATCAGCAACAAAAAAGGATAGGCTTACCGCAGAACCCGGCGCGTTTTTGTCGAATGTGTAATAATTGATTGTTGCCATTAAGGGCGTTTCTGTATCCAAACGCAATTTGGGCCTGAAAATATTGTACATATCTGTCTCAGCATCATAGGTCAAATTGTCACCTGTATCAATGAATAAATAACTGGGTGGAATTGGCGGGATGATTACTGGAAGCGTTTCATTGGTGTCTTTTATATTCAGCCGAATGGTTGCGCCTTCCATTGGATAAAATATTTTGCTTAACGTTGTTTGTGTCTGTGTTGGGCCATAGGTGGTTTCAAATTGTTGATGTATTGGTGTTTTGTTTGTTTCTGAATTCTCACATGATTCATAATTAACTGAAAATGTATAATCTTTTGTTTCGCCATGAAGTTTGATATCAATTGTGTAGTCAATGCAGCCAGAATCTGATGTGTGTATTGATGAATATTGTCCTGATTTTTGATGCCACCTATAAATTTTTCGAATATTTTGTTCGCTTGTTGGCGTAATTTCTGAGAAACCATCAGCCGCCGGGTTGATGGGGTCAAGTATACTGATTTTATTGAAAATTAAATCGTTGGATGTAATGTTAAGATAAAAGCCATCATCAACAATTGTTTGACTGATATCTGGCGTATCAAAAGCCTTTCGGGGTTCTGACAATGGCGTCAGAGCTATTGAAATGGGGTTTTCTGAAGGCATGATCATTTCTGGATATTCGTAGTAGCGATATTTTGATGACAATATGAACAAACGATATTGACAGTTCTCGGGTAATTTTGTCTCCACTGTGGCTGTATTGCCAAGATTGTCTCGAATAAGTTCACCAGTGCTGTCATTAAATATCATATAGCGATAACTGTCCCCTGATATGTATGGCTGGGTTAGCGACAGTTTCAAAATATGTCTTATGTCTGATGGCGTGTTGATATTGAAAAATACTGTGGCAGTATTGGAATCCATATACCCATCATTGACCTTGAATGTAAAATAGTCTTCGCCTGATGTTTCGGGTGCTTGATAGATAAAATCGCCTGTTATGGCATTGGTGATGATGATGTCACCAAATTTTGGATAATCTACAATGCTGTAAATCAATATGTCCGGGTCAATATCTTTAGCAATGAGGGTGCCTGTCAGATTTCCTGGTTGATCTATGATGAATTGCATCCCATTTGCATGGGGTGGATCGTTGATATTTTTAATATCAATACTTACTGTTGCAGTTAATGACGCTAAATCGCCATCACTCACAGCAAACTGGAATTCATCTGATAATATAGAATCTGGATTTGGTGTATATGTGACAAATGGCAATGTCCCTGTAAGTTTGCCATGCAATGGATCGGTCAATTGTATAAATGTCAGTTGTGTGCTATCAATATCTGTTCCCTGAAGTTCAATGGTCTGGCTGCGATCTTCAAGCATCTTTATGTATTGCGACAGTGCCTTTGGCGGATCATTCACAGGGAGCACTGTAATTTGAATATCCACTGAATTTGTACTTTCACCATCTGAAACCGAAAGTGAAAACAAATCATTTCCATTATAATTCGTATATGGTTGATATACAAAGGCTTCCGATGTTTGTGAGATTTGTCCACTTTCAGGCGCAATTGTTTCTATCTTCCATTCTGCTGATGGTGTATCCACATCAGAAATAAAATATTCTATTTTGATGGCACAATCCTCATGGGTCGTAACATGATCAGGGATGTCTACTTTGGGTGGATCATTTACTGGATAGACGTAGATTTTGAAATAATGTAGATGCACATCCTGGCCCACAATAAATGAAAATTCATCAGTACCATGATAATCATGATTGGGTCGATAGCCCCATATGCCTTTTGTTGTGCTTCCCAACATGCGTCCATGCGCGGGCAATGTTGATAAATTAACTGTTTTGTTGCCAGCAATTTTTAACAAATAATCATAAATATCAAGATCATTATCTTCAAGGGTAAAGTCATTCACAACAGGTATATCCATATAGAGCGTTACTGTGCCTGTGTTGGATCGTGACTGACCATCACTGGCAATGAATTGAAATTCATATATGCCCCAATGTTCCTGGGTGTAAGTCCAGTCCGCATTCGCGCCGCTCAATATGCCTGTGTGAGGTTGGCTGACAATGGTGTATGACAAATCGTTTGGATTGTCTATATCTGTGGCTTCAAGGGTAAATGAAACAGGTATCACAATAGGCATCATTGAAATTTGCTGATCCTTTGCAACTGGCGGATCATTGACCGCTTGAATTGTTATTATCAATGTTTTAGTAATAGCGTCCATGCCATCGGAAGCTTCTACAATCAGTTGGTCATTTCCAGACAGGTCTGGATAGGGCGTATACGTAATCATTGGCAGATTGCATTTCATCAGTCCCTTTTGAGGCGGACGCACAATAGTAAATGTGACAGGATCATTTTCAATATCATTGGCTGTTAATTGAAAAGCTATGGATTGATCTTCGTATAAAATGATATTTTCGGTTGTGATTATCGGCGGATCGTTTACTGGCTTGATAAACAGGCGATACGTCAGTATCTCGCCATCGTCTTTATAATAAATGACATCATTGCCAGATGCATTTTCATAGGGTGTATAAAGGCCATCGGAAAACGATCCTTTAACAGGCGGGGTTAAGATTGTGGCATCTGATGGTATGGTAAGTTCCTTTTCAGTATCTTCATGCAAAACAATATCCACCTGGGGCAGTCCTACCCATATTTCAATACGTGCCGCATTGCTGAACAATTTGCCATCATAGGCCATGAATGTAAATTCTGTGGGATCATTAAATCCAGGATCAGGCGTAAAAATGGCCTTTTGGCCTTGTATGATAACAGTGCCATGTGGAGAATTTTTATCAATTTTAAATGAGAGTGTGTCATTGTCAATATCTGTTGCACGCAGCATAATTTCAACAGGCGTGTTGATTTGCGTTTCAACACTTTGACCCATTGCACGCGGCGGATCGTTTACAGGTTCAACAACAAGCGTAATGATCCCCGGTTCAGATACAAGTTGGCCGTCTGAGGCTGTAAATTGAATGTAGAATAAACCAGACTGTTCACTTTCAGGTTGGTAGGTAAATTGGCTGTTTGATATCTCAATTAAAACCCCGGTGTCGGGTTTTTGTATAATTTCAAAGCTTAAGGTATCGTCATCTTGATCATTGCCAGACAATTTACCTTCAATCAATGAATCTTCTTTTCCATAAAATGTCGTTGATACAGCAATCGGGCGAAAATTCATTTTTTTGAATGACACATGAATTTGATGTGTTTTTTGAATATCTGCAAGGACAAAGGTGTTATCATTGATTGTTTCAATTTTGTTATCAAGAAGAAATTGCGCAATTGTATATTGAAACTCAGGTGCTACAATAAATGTGAGGCTTTCACCCTGGGAAACCGCAATGCTGCCAGAGGGGGTGATTGTTCCATGAAAGTCTGATGTTACCTTAACAATATACGTGGGCAGGGGCGGTTGAAACAATGTGATTTCAGCCGCCTGTGCGGCATTGCCCGCGCGATCACGAAATCGGGCATAAATATTTTTTGTGCCAGTGCCATCAGTTAATTGCCAGGTTTTCTTGTTTGAAATATTCTCCCACTGACCGCCTTCGTGATAACTCAAATTGCTGATATACATTTCTGAAGCCCCAGATGCCCCCAACATTAACGAAATATTACGTGTTTCGCATATCTCTGGTGCAATGACCTGTATATTGGTTGGCGGCGTGGTGTCTATGCGAAATGCAATAGACTGCGTTTCGCCAATGCGGCCTTCTTTATCAACTGCTGCCACATGAAAATAATATTGCACATCATCACCAGTCAAATCTCGGCTGGTAATTTTACGTGTCCGAACAGGTGGTTTGGGCGTAATGTTAAATTTACTGATTTCATTGCTTTCCTGCGTATCAAACTGACTGTAATACCCTACGATATTTTCATGGTTTTGGAGGGGAGGTTCCCAGGTGACAACGATATTGGGATTGTTTGATGGGATATTGCTTCCAGTGTCAAGGTTTCGCTTACGTCCATTCTTTACTTCATATTGATGAGAGAGTGATCGAAGGTTTTGCACTGGTCCAGGGCCCAATTCCGCATTTTGAAAACGTTTTTGCGGGGTGTTCAAAAATGAAAATTCAAATGAGATTTGATCAGGGGCAGTATAAATTTTGGCCAGATTTTGTTCCAATGTGCCCAGATCATTTTCTCCAGCCCATTCTTCATGAATACTGCCGGTGAATGTCAATGCAATAAATTTCAGCATATAGCCTTGATTGGGCCTTAAGCCATCAATAACAAAATTAGCGCCATTTGCCATCACAGTTTTGACAAACGTATGATTGGCAGAAAAAATATCAATGACCAGCATCTGGCCAAAAAGATTTAATGCCTTACCAGACAATTCATTTTTCTCGCTTTTGGCCAGGTTGAACACCACAGTATCCCCTGGTTTTTTTCCAGTTTGAGACATGGGAGGAAAGCCGCTGGCATAGGCGGTTAAAACAAAGTCAGTAATTGGTTGGTCATTACGATCCATAGGTTTGAAACCAGTAAATGAAAATTCCCCCTGGGCATTGGTGCTGACCACACCTTTATAGTCTGCCAATGCCTGATTGGCCTGAGAGTAAATTTCAATGCTTGCATTTTCAATGGGCGCGCCAGAAATCAAGGAGCGTACAACGCCTGAAATGAGACCCGATGAATCCATCAGAATAGCCCTATTTTGTACAGGTGTCTGGTCTTTTTCTTTAATATCCAGATAGCCTTTAGCTTTGACTGTAATTACATAATCTGATGTCATTGGCACATGCGTTATTTCAAATTGCCCATTTGCCTTGCTTGTGGTTTCACTGGCAAATTGTTTTGATGCTGACCAGATTGTCACCAGGGCATTGGCCAAAGGGTTTTGATTTAAACTGTCAAGTACTTGTCCGCTAAAAATATAGCCTGATGACAGCATAATATCGATGGATTGATCTGTATTCAAATCAATCATATGATTTTCAATGGCCCAGTTTTTATTTTTTGGCGGCGTAATTTCGAGATTGTAAGTTTGAAAGGGTGTGAGTAAGTCAATAATGTATTGACCTTTGGCATCAGTAAGTGTCCAGGCAGGGCGATTGTTTTGATTGACATATTGCATTTTCACAATGGCTTTGTGAACTGGTTTGCCCAATGGATCTCTGATAATGCCAGAAATGCTCAGCCCCTTCTTATGCCGCAGAATAAAGTTGATGTCTTCTGATGGCACAGAAACAAGCGTTTGCTGGGCTTTTTCATAAGGCATATTCCATGCGGGTTCCACTGTCACAATATAATCATGCCATTGGGGAAGATCAGAAATAACATACTTGCCATTTGAATCAGTAAACGCCCCGCCCCCCACATGTTGACTCTTTGACCAAATGCTTACCCAGACCCCTTCAATAAATTGACCTGTATGTGTTTGAATGATACCCTCAATCTGAGCGCCTGTAATAAGTGTCATGTTCATTTTTTCAAGATTGCCATCAAAGGTGGAAATTGTTTGACTTTGCGCTAACTGACGCACCGCACCGGATGCATGATAATAATACACGCCATTCTTTTTGGTCGTGACTTTTATACGATAATCATCCGCTTCAAGTAAACCTTCCACAACATATTGTCCAGATTTATCAGTCTGGGTCACCTTTTGTGTCTGAGTGCTTTGAGACCAGATTTCCACCTGAACATTCATTGGCAAGCCTTCTTTGTCTGTAACAATTCCTGTAATACGAATGCCATCATCAATCATAAAATCTGCACGTCCAGGCGTGGCAACAGGTTTGGCCAGATCAACAGACAAAACGCCAGTTTCTGAACCATCCCAATAGCGATTTTGATAATATGCCGACTGAAAATACACAATATAATCTTCTGATGGCAACAGGCCTGTTATGGTGTAATCTATTTGACGTGATGCCGACAACATTATCTGCGTAAAACCAAACCCGCCAGTTTCTTCTGAACGTGCTTCCAATCGGACAGATTCTCCAGAAACAGGGAGATTTTCAAAGGTCAATTGGCCTGTAATATCACTTAAATTTTTTGTTAAAACAAAATCGATCAAGAAGGCATCCTGATTAGTCAGGTCGATCAGTGATGCCTCTTCCTGCCGATTTTTATCAGGATAGTATTGATCTGCATAAATTGATGAACGAACATAGACAATATAATCTACAGCAGGCGGCAAATGACTGAACGAATAATCAACAGCTTCGCCAGTGCCGGCCAGTGTTTGTAATTTATAAATTTCTCGGGTTTGGGACCAGACAATCAGATCAATTTGTGAACCTGTTTCAAGTGCATTCACTGTGCCATATATACTTCGGTAAGGTTCGGGTGTCATAGAGATATTGACTGTCTGATGATCAGTAACAGTCAATTGATCCTGGTATGTGAGATAATTTTGGGCAGTGACAATCATTTCATATTCACCAGACAAGAGCCCTGTAATGGTGAAATTAATATCCCAGGCATGATCGCTTGTGGTTTTCCATATTCCCTGATCAGACTTTAATTCAATGACTGCGCCTGCAATGGACATGTTTTGATTGTCCATAATTCGGCCTGAAACAGTCAATCCTTGTTTAATTGTGAGAAAGCGATTGGTTGCTGATGATTCTGATGTTGCACCAACACCGCCAGCCAGTGTGCTATCGAAAACAGTATCATTTTCTGGGCGTCCATCCATGTTGTCAGCGTAGTATGCAGGTAAGTAACCATCAGTGAAAACCGAAATGACATAATCTGAAACATTGATATCCAGACCTGAAAACTGAAAAAAACCATTGTTGTCTGGCTCAATGGTCTGAATGGTTCCCAGGCGTTGCGATTCAATGACAACAGTTGATTCTGTTGCCGCCTCTCCGAATACCATATCATAAACATAGCCTTTAATAACAGGCCCTTTATCCAGTATAAACCCGATATCAGATACGTTACCCTGTTGAATGCTGATTGTTTCGGCCAGCTCGGAAGTTGTTTGCTGATTGTAATACTGGATTGCATAATTATTGGCTTTCATTGATACAATATAATCATCCGCAACAGGAAGCGTCAGTTGAAACTTGCCATAGATATCACTTTCCGCTTGATACACTTGACCGCTTATGTCTGATAAAGACCATGCTTTTATTGATGCGTCTGAAATCGGTGTATCATTAAGACTATACACGAATCCAGAAATGTACCCCTGTGTAATCAATTGAAAATCAATATCATCTCGATTGGTGCCAACACGCGTGGCCAATTTTCGATCTATTACTTCTTCAAACGCCTGATACATAAAGTTTGCAGGTTGAATTTCAACATAATAGCCAGTTTGCAAGGCATTTTCAGGTAAAACTGTTTTCAAGCCTGTAATGGTGTATCGGCCAAAGGCATCAGAAAAGGCGCTGCCGCCCACATTTAGAATATCTGACCAGGCATTGATATGAATTTGGGACATGGGTTGGCCATTTTTATTTTGAACAGTACCCGCGATAAATGCGCCTTGAATGGGATTTACAATAATATCAATATTGCGAAGCCCGCTTTCAGAGGGTGTTATTGGCGTTGCCTGGCTTTCAATAAAAACACTTTGCTCGGGATGATCCACGCCGACAATGCCGCCAACTTGCATGGCAAAAAAGAATTGCTTTTCCAATGCAAAAACCGATACCCGATAATCTGATGCGATTTCCAATCCAGTAAAGGTATAGGTGCCATTGCTTTGCGTTGTTTCGCTTCTGGAAATCCCCAAAATTTCAGAATAAATATCAACCTGAATATTGGGCAATGGCGACACGCCATTGGTAACAGTACCGCTCACTTTGGCATTGGGGGCAGGCTGCATTGAAAAATTGATTCGCTGGTCTGGTATGCCTGTGGCAACATAGGTGGCTTCAAATGCATATTGTTTCTGATTGTAAAATTGATAAACATAGTTTGTATCGGATGGCCAGGCACTGACAATATAACGTGATGCGGGTGCCAGGTTGTAGATGGTATAAAAACCATTTTTATCAGTTCGCGTGCTTGCAATGAATTCATCCATCAGGTTGATATCAATACGATAATTGGCAAGCCCTGCACCGCTGTCAGATCCGGTTACCCTGCCCAATATCTGATGTCCTTTTGTTTGAATTAAATTGGGATACGTTTTTTGAACAGTTTCAGTCAGTCTTGATGCCGAAAGTGTCACAGTGTATTGACCAATGGTTTGATATACATGCGTGGGCTGAAAATCGTAACTGATCGTGCCATCACCAAAATCCCATAGCCAGTTTTCAACCTCACCTGTAATGCGGGGATAAAATGTTACAGTATATGGGATCACCCCTTGATTTCCAGATAGATTAAAATCAACAGACAATGGCTCAAGTGCTGCATGAATACAATTGAATTTCAAGTGTTGATCCATACCGCCAGAATTTTTAACAGACAGGGTTACAGAATAGGTGCCTGCTGATGTATAAACATGCATTGGATGTTGTTCGATACTGGTAGCACCATCACCGAACTCCCAAAACCAGGATTCTGGATGAATAGATTGATCAATAAATTGCACATTCAAGGGAACAATACCATCTGCATTTTCAAAATCAAAAACTGCAATGGGGTCGGGCATATCCTGCACAAAAATTGTTGCAAATGCCTGTGATATCAAACCCGATGGATCTGATACTGTCAGCGTGACAGGAATATGCATTCCAGCATCATCAACGAGCGGGGCAGTAATATATGGGGTGACTGCAGAAGGATTACTGATTGATATTGTCGCGTCTGAAATATGCCAGTAAAAGCTTAAAGAATCATTATCAATATCAAAAGATTGACTTGCATTGAGCATGATTTTTTGTCGTTCGGTAACAGTATATAAAGAATCGGTTTTGGCAGTTGGCGCATCGTTAATTTCTTTGATATAGATCAGAAAGTCAAAAACCGCATCATTCAAGGTATATTGAAACTGATCCAGGCCATTTAAATTCGGGTCTGGCATGTAATATATATCAGTGACGAAATTATTCAATTGCCCCTTTAGTGGATCTGAGACAATGTGTGCCTTTATTGGGACAAGAAGGCGTTGCGGTGTATCCTCAATAACAATGGCATCCACAATGGGCAATCCTACAAAAATTTCCACAGTGGCAATTTTGCTTTCCAATTGGCCATCAGTCACTTTATACGAAAACGTATCTTTGTCGAAAAATTGGGGTAAGGGCTTGTATGTCACCAATAGCCCATTAATTGTGATACTGCCGGAAGTCTCAGAAAGCAAAATGACATCAAGTATATCATTATCATGGTCCACTGAATTCAGATAGAATTGAAATGTTGTATCCACAGGTGTTTGAACCTTTTGATCTATCGCAACTGGCGCTTTGTTGGCTGATTGAAACGTTACGTAAACATTGTGATCTTTTGAAATACTATTTAACGCAAAAATGTTGTTTGTAAGTGATTGTGCGATATCATCCAAAAAACATTGATCAATGGAATAATTGGTGTCTGGCATAATTTTAAATGCAATAGAATCATCATGATACACCTGAAAAATGCCAGAGGGAGAAATCTGGCCATGTTCATCCGCCTGAACCTGAATGGTGTGTTGTGGTATGACATTAATTGCAGCAAAGGCCTGATCAGACAGGTTGCCATCATCAGTGACAGTCAGTGTTAGTACAATGATTTGTGGCAATGCAAGTTCTGGGGGTGTCAGCGTGGGGCTTATGGCAAATGGGTTATCCAGTGCAATCCCTGGAAGATCAGGCAATGTCCAAAGATATGATAGATGTTTGGTTTCAATATCGTTTGAATGTGAGGCATCCAATTGTATGGGGATACCTTCATAGGCGGTCAAAGGTGAAATGGCGATGGCTGTAGGCGGATCATTAATTGGTAAGATATTGATATCAAAGACATTGGTTAAACTTTCTGTCTGATCGGATATTGAAAGCATAAAGCTGTCTTTGCCATAATAATTGGCAAAGGGCGAATATGTCATTGAAGGCCACATACCTGTTAAATGGCCATGTTCAGGTTGGGACAGCAATTCATATGAAATGGGATCTTTATCAGGATCGTTAACAATAACAGTAAAACTGACTGTTTCATCTTCATAAAGATTGATCATTGATGATGATATTAATTGCGGCGGATCATTTACAGGCGTAATTGTTATTGAAACTGGCACTGGCTCTGATTCAAAGGATTGATCTTTAACAATAAAAAAGAAGACGTCCCTACCAAAATAGTTTACTCTCGGCATATAGCGGCTTATGCCTGATGTGGCATCCATCAACACCAGCGTGCCATGACTGGCAGGCTGAACAATTTCATAAGACGCAATCTCGGAATCAGGATCATACCCTTTAAGAAATATAAACGATGACTGATCTTCAGCAATCGTAATCGACTGACTGTTGGCAACTGGCGGATCATTGATACTTTCAATCTGAATTGTTACTCTGGCAGTATCAGTGACACCAATTGAATTTTCAGCAGTGAACCAGAATGTATCTGTGCCATAGAAATTGGGATCAGGCGTGTAATAGCAGTCTCCTTCTTCCTCATCAATCAAAATTAACTGTCCATGTTCCGGTTCGATACTGATTTCGTACCAGAGCGGGCCATGATCCGGGTCAATGGCTGTCAGGACGATATAGAAGGATTGATCTTCATTGCCATTAACTGTCTTTGTTTGTGCAATAGGATATGTGGTTGTGTCATCATTTTGTGTCAGATGAAGATGATATCCAGTGTGATTGCGCCATACAGGTGGATTTTCACTGGAGATAAAGGAGCCAGTCGTTTCACCCGGGGTCATCAGGATTGCATTGGATTGGATTTCCACCTGATTCTGGAAATCCATAATTCTAAATGTAAGAATATCACCCGCATTGGCGCCTTCATCAATGATTGTGTTTGGGTCATCCCCATACACATGAAGCATACCATAAAGCCCATCTGTTTTCATTCTAAACGTGCCGCATAACACGCCATCAGGATCAAAAACGCCAATTTCAGTCCCTGGCGGTGCCAAACCATTGATCAGGTTGACCTGACCAATAAAAGAACAAACCATCGGCGATACCTGTTCAACCTGATAAAAGGGCCTGGTATCAACAGAAATGGCAAATCCTTTTTCAGCCTGCCACACCGGTGGGATTGGCCCAGGGGAAAAAAACTGACTGTCAGGTGTGATGGAATTTAACAGCAGGCTGCCATAATCATATTCTTTGGATTCGCTGTGATCCCATATGCGAATAAAAAGTTCATCATTGGGCATAGCGCCTTCATCCTGTGGGGTTTCTGAATTATCCCCATACACATGGACTATGATATTGTCAACAGTGCTTTCAACTTGATACAGGCCGCATATATTGCCCTGGGGATCAAAAAAAGCGATTTCATCATTAAGATCCGCAGGCAGCCCATTCACAGACATATGAATATAATAGTCGCATGAAACTGGCGTTGCAACTGGCGTTAAGAAATGACTGGATTGTGCGTTTACTGGTAAAAAAATAAACGTCATCATAAACAATAATTGCGCTGTTTTCACAATTACATCTCCTTTGTGTTATCTGGATAGATATTGCATTAATAAAATAATATCCACGAGATTCAATATACCATCACTGTTAATATCAATCAACTGTCTTTGAGTTGTAACATCAAGCACAAAACGTGCATTTTGTTTAAAGATCGGTGGTATTGCTGATGACAATGCAGTTCCTACCGGTTCGCCGGCGCTTAAAAAAACCTGTTTATTTGCATACAGTTTTTGGGAAGAGGCATCCCAGACCTGAACAGACAAGATTTCATTGTCAGTTGCATATACATGTAAAAAACCATAAAGGCCGGTACTGTTAACCACATAATGGCCGCAAATATTGTCATCAGCGTCAAAAAAGGCGATTTCATCACCGATACTGGCGGGCTGATTGGCAATAGTAATTTTTCCCAAAAAATCGCACACAAGCGGCGTGTGCGAAGGGGTGGGGAAGTAATCTGCAAATGCAGATGGGGTGATAATGGTCAGACATGATAATATCACGAGGTAGGATGTGCGATTTATTAATACATTCATAACGATCTCCAGTAGTAATTGCATGGAATCAGTTTCTGGCAAGAAATTGAACTGTTAAAATAAGTTCCTCATTTCTGAAAGAGTCAATACTATTCATTTTGAACCTGGATTACGCTGAAGAAGATGAATAAGATGAAATCAAACACTTTTAATTCATCTTAAGTAAGCGATCATAAATTTTCGGGTAGATCGTAGTAATCGAAATCCAACCAATGTCCGAAACCAATGTAGGGGCGAACCTTGTGTTCGCCCTCCGAACAACAATCGTTTGCGAACCTA
>Ga0272440_1002773_pt1 | contig 13460 bp, 4 predicted proteins | sample SSMMMBAug17_FD_192440 | JGI IMG/M metagenome (GOLD analysis project Ga0272440, IMG submission 192440) | Marine sediment archaeal communities from Little Sippewissett salt marsh, Falmouth, MA, United States - SSM-MMB-Aug17 | ecosystem: Environmental > Aquatic > Marine > Wetlands > Sediment ...
AAAAATAATAAATGATAGTCCATTTATGTAACGACCTTACAGTGCTAAAAATTCTTTTTTATATTTTCCCAGGGCGCTGCCCTGGGCTAGTATGTTACGCCCTTTCAGGGCTAAGAAAATAGTGCAATTTTTTTGTGTTGCACCCATATTCATGTACATAAGAAATGTATATGACTAAATCTGTATATCAGATGAATCCATTATATTTACATGACCTGTATATTAAATTTAAATAAATAAATAATTATGTGGTTTTTCTAATAATTTGTTTACCTGGTATCAAACAAGCAAGGGTTTCTATTGTAGGAAGCTGAAATGGGATATCAAGTTCTTTTAAAAGCAACTTAAGACTTTTTTTAGCTTGATCCAGAAGAGAAGTGATCTCTATTTCCATGTCTGGAGTATCTCCCAACATTTGACTTCTGGGTTTATCAGCAAAGGGATTCAGAAGTATTATAACTTGCCAGTCTTTTAACAATTCCCATACTCCATTTTCAAGCAATTGTAAACCCACAATGATTTTTTTAACTGCTCCTTCTGTACCGGTAATTCGATCTCGCAAAAGAAAAATTATCAAAGGTCCTTTCAAATCTTTTATAACTGATAGTGATTCTGGAAGGTCAACTGCATCGCAAATCGCTCTGTTAATTACTTTCAAACCTACACCAGCAATATCTTCTTTTTTTTGAGGATGAGGATTTCTGTCAAATAGAAGATTGTAATGATCTGCGATAGTAAAATCATCCATCCATTGCTTTGGGGTTTTGAATTTCAGGCGAATTTTATCAATCTGGTTAGGTCTTTTGCCCATAATTGCTAGAAGTGCTTTTAAAAATGGTAAAAGATCTGGTAGGTTTACTTTAGGTACTTTATTTGCAAACTCACTAAAATCAAATCGGGGAATATTACCAAACATATTCTTCACTGTTTCTACAGCATCTTTACCTCCAAAGGACGCTGTTTCTGAATTAAACCATTCATCTAAACGTTGTCCTTTAAGTTTGGGCTCTGCATCAGCAAAAATTTGTGTAAAAAGTCGAGGAGATGTCATTCCAATTACAAGTTGTCTCATGTCCTCAGGGTCATCCATTGCACCTTGAAAAGCAAGAGTAATTCGGTCTATCTTTTTATCCAGGCACTCCCATATCCTACTTTCAACAGTGTCATTATTTCTAACAGATACTACATCAACTTGTCTTTTTTGTCCATACCTGCTTAATCTACCTACACGTTGATGAAGTCTCATAGGATTCCATGGTAGATCCGCATGTATCAATGCGCTACAGTTACCCTGTAGATCAATACCTTCACCTGCAGCTTCTGTGGAAACAAGAAATCGAATTTTTCCTCTGTTAAATTTATTAGCTGCTTGATGTCGATTTTCTTTAAAGTTTATTTCATTCCCTTGAATATTCTTTACCCCTTCAATATATCCATCACCATTAATAAATGTAACGCATTCCTCACCATAACGTGTCAATAATTCACTCATCAATAGCGCCTGAGTTGCTTTGTATTCTGTAAAAATCAGAACCGACTGACTTGAAAAATGAGAGTCAATTACATCAAGGATGCGCATTATTTTCGTCTCATGATTAACCGCATTTGCAAATACCAGTAGTTCTTTAAGTGCAGGAATTTCATTTGGATTCAGATAGATACTATCATCGAGATTTTCTGTAATTTTTTCCTCAAGTCTTGAAATTTCATCGAAATTTGAAGGATCATCTTCGTTTTGAAGTTCCTTTATTTTTTCTAAATCCAAAGAAACTTTATTAATTGTGGATTTTGCACTTTGAAGTCTTTCCAGACGTTTAGCAATTGCTCTTTTTACAGCTGCGACTGAACTTGATGCCAGTTTTTGCATTGTTATTAGAACTAAAATAGCTGTCTTTTGTTGTTGCTGTTTGAGATTGGCAGCATAAGCTTTTCCTGTTGAAATAAATTCTGTAAGCTTTTCATAAAATATTGTTTCATCATGTGAGTATGTGTAGGTTTCTCTATAAGATCGAACAGGTGTGAATAATGGTTTGCCCTTCATATCAGTTACACGTTGTTTATTATTACGAATCATTATATTTCGCAATTTGTGTACCTGATTTTCTAATGGAGTATGTGGATCAAATTCATTGGGCTTAAGTAGTTTAAGCAAGGAAAGAAATCCAAAATCTTTACCACGATGGGGAGTACCTGTAAAAAATACCATTGAAGAAATTTTTTTATGAGCCTGTAGAAGCTCAACTATTTTATATGCTAATGTGCGGCCTAATTTTTTGTCAACATTCATATGATGGGCTTCATCAATTAATAATAAATCCCATGGCTTAGATCCAAGAAGTCGATTCCACCTTCCATTGATATTCTTACGAAGCGTGTGTGAAGATGCTACAACCATATTATGTCTATTCCAATAATCAGATTTATCTTTATCTATGGAAGGCGAGTATATTGAGACACCTATGTCAAACATTTCGTTTAAACGTATCTGCCATTGATCTACAATACTTGCCGGAGCAATTATCAAAAGACGTTTAACACGACCAGATGAAATTAGTGGTGTAAGAATAAGTCCTGCTTCTATAGTTTTTCCAAGTCCAACATCATCAGCTATTAACCATCTTGTTGGCCATGATTCTAAAACTCGTTTGCAAACCCACAATTGGTGAGGTAGCAAAGCAATTTTGGAACATGAAAAAACTCCCCATGAATCGTTAACAGACAAAATACAATTTCCGAGGATTCTGGTAATAACATTAAGAGCAGGATCTATTTTCAATGAAGCTGTGCGTTTATCAAGGCTTTCAATTAGCTCTAGCTCTTTAGAAAAGCATTCTTCAACACCATGATCGAATCGAACAATGATACTTTCACCATCGTCCATGCGGACTTTTCCATTCCCATATTTAGGATGTTTTACCATTGCGTCTTTTTGGAATTTCATTATTAATCCTCCAGTCCAAAATCTTTTCGTAGATTTTCGTTAATATAATTAATTGGGATATCAAATGCTCTATGAAGGTTTGGGTGTTTAATCTGCATCTTAATTGATATAAATTCAAATACTTCTTTTGCCTTCTCTGGATTAGATTCTATATTTTCGTGAGAGCTCATACCTAATTGGCTTAGTAAACGAAGCAATTTATCAGAAGGAACCCAGCAATCAGGAAAAAGATGCACGCCATCAATTACTTTCAAGCGAACTAATTCTCGCATTATCCAATGAAGCCCCATATTGAGTGGAGCTGGAGGAGCATCGAATTGTTGGCCAGCTCCAGTAAGTGCACTATCAATTCTAGGAGATAGTAAATACCTTATACTATATAAATTTTCAGGCCTTTTTCCTGCTGATTTTAGAAGTCGTCTATATTTATCAATATACCGGCTGAATTGATAAATAGCAGGAAAAAGAGACATCCATCGATGAAATTTAAGATTTTCTGTTGCATTATCTTGCCAGTTTCTTAAGATTGACATCCATTCAGAAGTATCATCAGGTTTTTTAAATATGTCCCACCAGCCCTCTTCTTTTGCATATTCTAAAAAATTTCGATGTTGAGATGCCTTTGTTAAACCAAGACTGCGGCACGCACCTAATATAAGAAGTCCCAGCCAGTAATCATTAGAATCTGAGCAAAGACCATTCGTAATACTTTCTCGTCTAAGCCAGTTGGGCCAGGTTTTATTTTCGTATTCTCTGATAACTTTATTACGTTCATTCTGATCATCCCACCATTCCTTAAGTCTTTTGAAAAAATTAACTTTAGCTGATTCCGGAATGATAGTTTTCAGCTTTACAGATTCTGATTTGGGTTGAAATTTGTTCGGAAAAAGAGCCGATAAAAGAGACTGTTGTCGCCAGTACTCTACTTCATCCATATTTTCTATCATTCTTAATAATTCATCATAACTATCTAACCAATATGGCCTTATTTCTTTTTGTTTAAGATGTTCAATAACTTCATTATTAAGATCGCCAAACATAAGATAATGAAGGGCATCAGGTTGCTTCTCAACACTTAATTTATCATACCAAGATGCAATTTTTTCTGAATTCATTTCATGACGAACTCGTAATTTATGAAAAACTTTCACATCGTCAAGACATTTGATATATGAAGGATCCAATATATTCTCATCTGGTGCAAAAGCTGCCCTGAGTAATTCATCCTTTGCAAAATCTTTTTTTATATTGATTGAATTGAGTGGAAGAAGTAGAAAACGTAAATGGTTATAATCTCCTGAAGCTGAAAGAGCACGTAACCTAAAATGCCATGAACTACTTTTTGAATCGTTTGAAATTATTTTCCAAATTGAATCCTCGGCAAATGGACGTAAAGAATGAAGAGAATCTGGCGTAAAAAAATTGTCCCATACTTCGGAAAGTTCCTTTAAAATATCCAATGGTGTAATGTGTGTGAATTCAGTTTCCCTCAAAGGGCAAATTCTATCTGCATTTTCTTGTGAAATAATAAGATGCTTTTGGATTAGAAAATTCATTTCTTTTATTTCTTCAATTGCTTTGCATAAGTAAGGATTATCAAGATCATTAGCAGCTATTTCAATTGGTGTAGAATGTACAATATTTGGGAGCCAGTATGGAAAAGGAGGTGGAAGTCCTGATGGTAAAGCGGATCTGTTAGCCATCCAAAATGATACACCGCGATTTAAGCCATGTAGACGTAGAAGTATATCTTTTCGTTGCCTGTCTTGTTCATTAAGTCCAGTAATAAGAACATGCCATAGAGACGACAAAAATTTTTTTGCACCTTCTCGAGTAGAAAGTTTGATTTTTGTTTTGCTTGTACCATTTATAATAGTGTCATGTAGATTTATAAGTCCTTTTCCTAAATGTTTTCCGAGAAAATTTATCACATCTATTGTCTCTCGGGCTTCGAGAGATACATGTGATCGTCCTGGGTCAAGTTTAAAAGGGCCATTGACTGCATATCCACATCCCCAATTTTCACTTGTCGGTGTTACGTTCCACATAAATGGAATTTCAGAAGGAAACATACAAGGAAGTCCATCTTTTAAACCAAAAACAATTGCTTCAGTACCTGAACCTATATTACCATCTGCTGGACGAAATCGTAAAAGATGCCATTGTTCATTTTCACCGATATTAATTGATTTTTTTGAAATTGACCATCCTGGAGCGCTATCAATTTGTTCATTGTCGAAAGAACTAATTCCTGAATATGGACTTCCTTTGATTATTATTTCAGAAAGTTGCCTGGCAAATACAGGAAGAATTACGCTGGTATATTTAAATCTTTGAAACATTTTGTCAATTAGCTCTTTTGAATTTTTATCCTTTCGTAAACGCAATCTTATTCTAGTTGCATGGTATCCTTTGATTGGCTCGAGATCATTTGTATCAGGAATTTTTTCTTCAACTGGAAGTAGTCCAGCAATTATTGAAAAAGATATAAAACCACTTACAACAGAAGGTGAATCTGAAACAAGATGAACAGACTTGAAGCCAAGTCCAAATCTACCAGTGGTCGAGTTTGATGAGTTTTGGCCAGGGTTTTCACCTTGTTTACTACTAAGATTCAATAACATCATGAAATAGATATCTTGATCCCATTGTCGATCACGCCCATCTGGAAAATGAGATCCACCTGTATCATTAATTGGACGACCATAGTGAATAATATCGATAATTGAATCTTTGTTATTTGAAATATGTATTTTTAGTTTGCGAATTTCCTTTGGCAAAGGTTTTCCAGCTATTTCAGCAGACTGTGATAGTGCATCATCAGCATTTTGGGCCAATTCCATAAGAATGCTATCTTCACTATATCCGTATCTTCTTATTAAGTTCTGCACACGTTTCCATATAAATCGATGATAATCCTCATGTTTTATTAATGATGATAGTTCTGCTAAATATTCACGCTCAGATCTTATAGCCAAACTGAGTTGTATTCCTGTAGATTGTTCTCTTCTACGTTGAGCTTTTTGTGCTTTTTGCAAGGCATTTTTCAGTGGTAAGCATTCATTAACATTTAGTTGATTAAGGGTAAGTGGTAGATGTGCAAGAATTGAGGCTTCTACAGGTGCAATTTGAACTTGTGAGCCTGTCCCCCATTTTGCCCACCAGGAAGAAATTTCATGATATTCAATGTGAAGAACTTTTTTTGCCCACCATTCAACAGAATTTTTAAGAAGCGAAATAAGTTCATGTGAGGTTCGTTTTTGCGGCTCTATATTTCGAAGTGTAATCTTCCAAATTTTTCTATGCGGATATAAACGACGTGTCGGGTTTGTTGCAAAAATTTTGGCATCATCTTCAATACTTATTCCCATTTCAACTTTTTCATTAATAAGATTATATGTCATTAGAATCATCCCACATGCGATATATTCAGATACATTTATATTTAATGACTCAAAAGGATCTCTATCAATATCTTGAATAAAATGATCGCGAATATTTTCTACACTTATATCTTCACCTAACCAACTTTGAGAAAGATTTTTGATTGAATTATCCTGTCCATCACCTAATAAACTCAGAAAAGCTCCAACTGATCCTTCAGGTAAACGATTACGCCATTCATTAAAATAATCTGAAAGTATTTCTGCTGTACTTGAAGAAGAAATATGTTCAGATGATTTTTTCGTATCAACAGGTTCATCAGTATTTATATTAAGTATATCACGAAATTCTGATAGCAGCATGTGACGTCTTGCAATTCCAAAAGATGCTCTGGCTATTTCATTTACCTTATGCCATTTTCCATCTTGAGTTGGCAGCTCTAAATATGGCAAGACTTCTTTAAAAAAAACTTTTGATTTGGCAAATTCACTAATTAATTCTTTAAAAATTGTACCTGATATGGAGTTTCTTGAAGGACGTTCTTTAGCTAAGACCTTAAGTACTGAAATTTGATATTTAGATGGTACTTCCCCACACAAAGATCGAGCTACATTTATTACACAATTTTTTTCATCTTTTTTTGCACTATCAAGTGATTTTTGGCTATCAATTCCAAAAGCCTCAGCTGTTGAACGTACAAGAGCCCATCCATTATGAATGTCTGGAAGAGGAGATTGGATTGTATTATCTATGAAAGAAGAATCAAGATTTTTAGGATCAGGAAAAATAGAGTAAGCACCACCTTGTATTTTAATGACCTTTGATGTTTCAATTGCAGAAGCTAATTTATGAATATGATTTTTAGAACTTATCTGTCTCATAATTTCATAAACAACTTCTTCTGCTGATCTCAAGAATTCAGGATATAATTCATCTATCAAACAATAATTATTAAGTACACCTTTTTTTGCAAGGGGTTGAACAGCTTTATGCAGCTTTTCATTATTAAGAATAATCAACTTTTCTGGAGATATTCCCGACTGGTTATCACGAATAGGAAGCCATGACGAGTTTTTTAATAAATTGATCAGTTTGGAATTGTCAGGCATAACTACTTGTCCATTGTCTTCATGACATAGGTTTTGGATGATCTGATTTGCAAATTTATAAGATTGTTGATTATTTAACATCACATTTAGAATTCCATTTTTATCAAGAGTGGGAATATCGTAATAAATATCTTTTACCTCAGGATCAGGATCTATAAGTCTTATTTCAGTTTGTAATTCCAATGGCAATTTAAATGCTTCATTTACTTTCATTGATGTATCGTCACAAGTAGTACGATTACCTTCAATATCTCTATGAAGTGGCATCATACGCCATCTTAAACGATTATCCGAATTGCCGAATGAGAATGATAAACAGCGCAAAAGATGTATTGTTTCATTGTTATCAATATTTGACCAATCCACTGATTGATTCAGGCATTCATCTAATAGTGAATGAAGGATTACATCATCAACAGCTTTTATTTGTAATTTTTCAATAAAAATGTGCGGAAGTGATTCAATAAGATTAGCTTCAATTGCGCACCATGGCTTGCCAAGTAGATGAAGAAGTATTCTTAGAGTTTTTTTATTATCATCCTTTTTGGAATCTTGACTACGAATATAATAATATTGTTTTTCATTTACAGTCCCTTTATTTATTTCAGTTAAAAGAGTTATAATAGCTTTACAAACATTTTGATTATTTATGCTTTTAGTTTCAGCTAAACGCTCAAGCAATTTTATTCTCTTTTCAGGGTTGCTCGAAAAATTTTCTGTTTTTATTATAGCAATCGCTAAATTATCCACATTGGGTATAGGTACTTCTGTATTAAATGCAACAAAGTTAATTAGCCAGACAGGCTCACCTAAGCCTTCAGATAATTCAGTTACAGCCTTTTTAGGATCAAGAGGTGCATATTCACAACTATTATTATCTTTGTTAACTTTGGAAAATACTCGACATAGCTTTTTATGATGATTAAGATCAGAAATTGACCATGCTTCATCTATGTTATTAGGAAGTTTTAAAGCACGTATTAAAGGAACATTTTCTAAATCTTTTCCTAGCTTAGAGGTTCCTCTGGATCTAATTAGATATTCTGCAAGCAAAAGACGGGAGCTTCGAAGGCGTTGAGAAATTTTTACGTCATCTTTTAAAAGATTGCCAAGCATTAATAATGCATTATCAATTTTTTGTTCATCAGGTCGTGAATCACTTTTTTGAACTTCTTCATTAACGCCTAATGGCACAGGTAAGAGTCTTGCTCCTATTACATTTTTTTTAGCAAGCTCTTCTACTGCTTTTTGTGCAGCAAGTGGAGTAAATACAATCCATGAATGTGGTAGAGTTTTAAAAACAAGCAACCAATTTGTGCGCAATTCTTCTTTTTGTTTTTCATTTGCTAGTTTGCCAGTTGTTGCTTCAAGAGCACCAGTACCAATTTTTATGGCAAGCCAGTTCGCAACAGCAATCTGATTTTTATCGACTTCTCCCATTAAATGTTTTAGAAGTTTTCTAATCCATATGAGATATTCAGAACAATGAAACATTTCTGAAGGAATACATTCTATAATTTTTTTGACGCATTCACACGGCCATATATCTAATTTTCCGCCAAGTCGAGGAGAATCATGGTCTATATAAATATAGTTATTGCTTAGTTCACTTAACATTAAAAAATTTTTTCGAAAGTTAATTGAGGCTTCATTCCAGTCAGGTATTGAAAGAATTTTAACCTTATTGTTATTAATAATTTCCCATTGAATTCCTTTTTCTGCTATTAATGGCAATAATAAATGCCTTTTAGTTATTTGATCTTTATTATTCTTGAAGATTTTGGAATCAGCCACAGTTTTTATCAGGGCTTTTGCGCATCCATCAGATACATCTTGAATTGCTTTAGAAAGAGCAATAGGCATTAGAGGAAACATCAATTCGTCACGCACAGCCTGATTCCAATTAATTCTTAAAGCACTTTCACCTGTTCCTTTTTCCTTGTTGGTAACGCCTGGGATAGATCTTCTATCATGAGATGGCCAAAAATAACCATGCAAAATTATCTCCCACATATTTAGATTATTGATATTTCCGATAATTTCAACAGTATTGCTTTGCTTAGGTTTTGAACTATCATCAAGAGGAAGAAATACAGCCCAACGAAAACATACTCCCAAATTTTCATTATCACTATTTTGTGGTTGCAAAATAGTAATTGCTGCATGTTCTAAAGCTTTGCGTGGAATCCAGTCGCACAATCCATCTTTGTAATATGGGTCTTGCGGCCAATCATCTTGGGAGCGAAGTTTAGTGAGATTAGTATTGCTAAGTGCTTCAATGCCTTTAGCTATCCATATCTGATTATCAGTCTCAATTTTGCCTTCAAAGCATTGATTACAAGTCTTATCAATTTCTTCATATCTACCTACCCAATCACAGCTATTAAAACTGGGTCTTGCAACTCGGAACAATTGGGTTCGTGATTTTATTTCAGAAGGAGATATCGATTGATAGGCATTAATGTATTTGAGGTATCCGCATTGTGATATTAGAATTGCAAAAGACTTTGATTGTTTAAACCAGATTGCGATGTCGTTTTCTTTGAAACATTGTTGGCCTAATCCATATTGTTTTTTCTTGTCTTGTGCTCTGTCTAAATGACCAGGATGTCTTAAAGGTATCCACAGTAAAAGACCTTTATTGAATTCCCCAATAAGTGAGTCAGTTAATTCATATAGTCGTTCCACATCTTTGTTATTAATAAAATCCCAGTCAGGATGTATGGGATCTGAATTGCCTTTTTTACCTGTACCTGCCCATGGGTTTAACGCTCCAGGTCGTAATTTTATATTATCAGCACCTATATACAAAATAGTTTCACATATATGAAATACACTTTTAAGTCCAATACCAAATCTGCCTGCTTTATCAGCTTCCTCTGCCTTGGAACCTCCTAAAGCCTTATGTAAAGCTTCATGATCTTTTGATGTAAAAAGGCCATCATTTACGACAACTAATGCAGGGCCTCTTAGTAAACTATTTTCAGCTTCAGGCCAGCCATTTTTGAAAATGGTAAAAACAAGTCGTCTGGACTTTGCATCATCAGCATTTTGAACAAGCTCTCTAAGTAAAGTTCGGCCATCTCCTGAATCTTTATAAACATCAGCAAGGAGTGTCTGAATAGCTTTAACTTCATCAAGTGCACTCCTAAGTATACGTGCATCAGAGCGTTGTTCGATTTTTTTATTTTTTTTAGACTCTTTCATGATTTCTTAATATTTCAGATTCAGATAAAAAGATTAGATTAAAGAATATATATATTTTTTTTAATTGTGGCAAATAATCTTAATTACCTGTCCTGAAATTTTTTCTAAAACATTTACAATGCTATTGTTAGAGACTTTCTCTAAAATTTGCTCAATAACATCTCCATTAAGTGCATTCAAAACCTTTACACAAATGACTTTATCTGTCTTTTCAAGCGATATTTCTCCTGATATGATGTAATCCACAGGTAAATATTTTGCAAGATTCAATGCAATATTAAGATTATTCATTGAATGATATGGTAATTCCAGTCTTTTTAACAGTCCATAAACAATCAATAAGTCCAATTGATGAATCTGGTCAGACTGGCTGCAAGTATGACTTGAAATAAGGTCTGACCAAAACATATTTTCACCAGCATAAAAAGAATTAAAGCCAGTGTGTTTAAATGATAAAAACATCACTTGATAATCTGGCCCTGATTCTGCTGTATCTGATTTTTTCTTTGGCTGCTTTAGTAATTTTTCAATGTCAAATTTCAGTCTTAGCCGGCATTCATCTGAGTTTTCGCATTGTGTTATTGTATTAAGGTTTTTAAACAGGACTTTATTGATGTTATAATGATGATTAACATTCAGATTCTGACATTGTTGTTCAGTTATAGCAAGGGATGTTTTATATTGTTCCAATGCCTTTTGAAACAGCCCTTGTTTTTCTAAAATGATGCCTTTTGCAAGTATTGCCAATGAAAAATTTGGATTCATAGAAACAGCTGTTTTAAAGCAGTTTTTAGCATCTTGATACTGCTCCTTGATGTACATGATTCTTCCTAAACCATAGTGACAAAAAGAAAGACATAATTTATTAGCAGATTTTTTTTTAATAACTGATTTAAACAAATCTTCAGCCTGATCCAGCTTATTGTTAAAAAATAGTTGTTGTGCAGTGAGTAAATCTTTATTTGATTTATCAATTTTTAGGAGCTTAATCCAGGGAAATTCACCATTGATACAGCCTGCACTCAATAAATTGTATTTGTTTAAAAACTGCTCTTGTGTTTTTGTTTGATTTAAATTGACATACCAAATGCCAGTTAAAAGCATGATTGAAATGACCAGTAATATGGTGAACATCACAATAATCATATTTTTGTGTTGTTTTGCGGAAGCCAGACATTTTTCATAACAGGTCTTAAACCATTTGAACAACCTAAGGAACAGGTTTATACTGATTTCAAATGTGAATATAGGAAGTTCAATTTGAAAAACGCCATTTTCATAGGAAATTGAAAATCCAGGAACTTTGAATACAAATCGGTCAGAATTTTCTTCTTTTTCTGACGATTTATTTTCAGGAATTTTTTTTTCTTTTTGTTGAGATTTTTCCATCTTGTCTCCATAATGCAAAAAACATTATCGTGTTATAAATCGTTGATGAGGTGCAAGCTCTTTTAGTATGGATATGTTCTTAACAACTGCAAAAGCACCATTTTTATTTACTTTTCGAATAATTGCTTCACCTTTCATTTCAATGTATTCATCAATGATATCACCTGTAATATCATCTTTAACAGGGATTGTATCAAAAATTGCAATGCGCATTCCCTTTATAATACCATTTTTTTTGCCGGTATTCAAATAAAGTCTGTTTTTAATCACAGTTTTTACAATTCCTTTTCTAAGTGGAATTTTTTCAGTAATATCAAGAGCAAGTGCCTGACAAACAAACCGGTTTAATGCATTAATATCAATATTTTCACTATAATATGATGAAGTTGTTAAAATATTGTTATGATCTTCTGTATCAATCAATTTGAGCTTGATATCCAAATAATGAATTTTTTGCATAGACAAATTATCACTGGCTTTATCAATGGCAATGGAACCAATGGATTCAAGGTTCAGCTGAATACTTGATTCTTTTTCATTGGATTTGATTGGCTTAATTGTTTTTCTTTCTTCAAATGTCCATTCAAGTGCCCATAAAGGGGCTTGTGTTTCACCATCATTTAAACAGTCAATGAGTGATTTTTTTTGATTTTCTTTGGCTTTCTGGATGTCATTCATACTTTTCATGGCAGTAATATTAAATCGTCTGGTTTGATTGAATGATTCAAGAAGCAAGGTTTCAATATCTGGTTTAATGGGTTTATCTTTAAATGGAATCATTGCAATGGACATATTGACATCATCAATGTCTAATTTTTTTTTATTAATAATCACTGTTTTTTCTGCCTGTTGACTATCATCGCTTACCTTGATATCAAAACGATTTTTACCATCAATGAGTTGAACATTCATATTAATACAATATTGTTTGCCAATTGTATGTTTTTTTGTATATGAGGATGTACCTGATATGCGATTACCATTATGATCAATAGACACAGATTTGATTGCTTTATTTCCGCTTACTTTCAGCTTTAACAATATATCGTCAAAAAAAACTGTTTGAACATCTTTGATTCCCTCAAGTTAAATTAACAGCGGATGCATATGATTATCTTTGTTGATTTCATTAGATACAAACAGCGGCAAGGACATATCATTGACAGCAAGGAGCATCTTGTTGTCAAACAAACTTTTAAATTGTTTTTTATAATCAGTCTTATTTTTGAAAACTTTTAATGGCGTTTTGGTCTGGTTTCCAGCTATGTCTTCAGCTTTTAAGATTAATGTTTCATGTAAACCCGCTACTGGAATGTTGCAGTCTAAATGAAACAATTGTTTACCATTCGTTTGTTTTTGAAAAATAGTTTTATTTGCAATATCAATCGAAATAGATGCTATACCAGACATATCATGGATGTTTCCCTTGA
>Ga0272440_1002774_pt1 | contig 13455 bp, 8 predicted proteins | sample SSMMMBAug17_FD_192440 | JGI IMG/M metagenome (GOLD analysis project Ga0272440, IMG submission 192440) | Marine sediment archaeal communities from Little Sippewissett salt marsh, Falmouth, MA, United States - SSM-MMB-Aug17 | ecosystem: Environmental > Aquatic > Marine > Wetlands > Sediment ...
GCGGACACCAAAAGCTGAGCGCTTTTTTACAAATATCGTTTTTCCGAGTTAAAAGAACGTTAGTTCAACAAATTTAATCCTTTTTCAGCTTTTGGTGCAGCTTACACCTGTTCATTGTATTTCATTATCGAACAATGCTTTAACGTTTAAGAACCAACACCAAATGATTGGTAAATTTTTAAATTGGGGGCATAAACATTGAGAGATTACTATATTTGAGACTTTCTTGTAATACTTAGCGTGTTATGCTTTCTTTATTTTTAAAAATTTAATATTAGAGAGAATTCTATGAAAATATTGAAATTCTGCTGGTTTATTTGGTATTGGGGTCTTGGTATTGGTGGTATTGGGGTCGGACCAAAAAGATTTTTTCAACCAATTGATTTTAATGGAAGTTAATAAATAAATCATAAAACCTCCATTTTTGGCTCTTAGAATGCTCATTTTGCCTTTCAACATAAATATTAAGGCTCTTTACACATATTATCGTTATTGGTTATTGAAAAAAATTCTGGGTAATTGCAAGCTCGGAACAAAAACTCAATTTTCGTCAGTTTGCAATACAAAAAAATCAATAACTATCTAAAATAAATAGTAATTCATGATCTATGTTAACCAGACACCAAAACCTGAGCGGCTTTTTCAATAATTTTTTTTCGGGGGTTATAATTCTATTATTTCATCAAAGCAAATCCTTTTTGCTTTTGGTGCCTGTTACCCTCGACATTAAAAATTCATAAAAACATATAGGTTTATGAATGATTTGAAAATAAGTTTAGCTTTGTAAGTTTGTAAATATAAGTCAATGAGTTATAAAATGATCAAGGAGTGTCAAGGAATGTCAAGGGTGCATCCAAAAGATGGGGGAAACATTGTTCAGGTTCACTTTAGTCCCCCATCCATTTGATGCGCCCATGGGCAAAGACATAAATAATTTAACTATTAAGGAGGAATTAACATGGAAAAGGGCAATGGCAATTTAAACTTTTTTTTAAAAAAAGCTATCTCAATTGGGATTTTGATGATTTGTATATTCATCAGTCTCAATCTAAATGGCTCTCTAAAAGCGGAAGATAGCACAGATTTTGGTGTTGGTGTTGACTGCACCTATGTACTTTCACCAGAATCAGAGTCGACTCAAGGACATGGGGATAGCTTTAAATATCGTTTTTATCCTTATAAAGCGATATCGTCAAACGCTCCTATTGGCGTTTTTTCAGTTCAATTTCAACAAGGTTTTATTGAAAATGGATTGATTGAAGTTCATATTGATGGAGAACCTGTTACTCTATATAAAAGCGAAAGATTGAATGATAGCACAGGTACTCAGTTCGAGTATGCACCAGAAGATTTTAGTAGCCCTGAAGATTTTAGTTTTGAAATATTTTTTTATACAGACTTTTATTATGAAAAGACAATTACTTTAAAACATAAGCATGGAACAATTAATCTCAGAGATTTAAGTTGGGATCTACTTGTTCAATGTCCCTCATGTAGGGAAATGTTAACAGTGATAACAAGAAATGAAGTAAGTCGTAAACGCTCTCAAGACCATACAGATATTAGAGAGTTAAGCCTCCCTTATGAAGGTACGTCTTCAGGAGTGATATATATTAAAAGCAATGAAGGATCTTATGCTGAAGATCGATGTGAATGGGTTGCTGATGGTTCTCCATGGATTAAATTTCAATCTTCAAATTCTGGCTCTGGGGATGGAACAATTCATTTTCATGTTGATAAAAACCCTGAAGGCAGATCAAGAACTGGATTTGTCAGTATTTATCTTACAGAGAATGATACATTATTAGATAGAGAAATTATTTCTCAAGCAGATAAGACACTTAGCGGAATTGAAATCAATTACCCTGATGATGTTTTTTATCAAGATAATGAAATTCCTTATATGAACGAGACAAAAGGTATTTATAATACTTTGGATAATTTTGTTTTATTTACGATAACAGCATACTTTAATTGTGATACTGATAATCCTCCATTTGAAAATTGCGCTGAATCTGTAATATTAGATAGAGATCCAACTCTGAGGTGGCATATAGATTCTCCAGATTATGCAAAAATATATAGTGATGGTAAACTTACTGCCAAGTCAGAAAACATACATAAGGATGAAACGATTAATGTAAAAGCTATTTATTATTATATGAATCAAGAAAGAGAAAAAACTGCACCAAGAGAAGACTCAAAACCTTTAGGAATTAAAGATATCACCGAGTTGGATCGAATTGAAATAAAATCAAAAGCAGCTCCATTTATATATGAAAATACAAGAGTTACAGAATTTTATGTTTTGGCGACTTTTTCAAATCAAAAATATTCTGTAGATATTACTAATAAAGTTGATTGGGATATAAACTCTGATAGAGCGGAAATCAGTCAAAATGGTTTACTGGCAACAAAATCTGTTGAAGATGATACCGAAATTGTTATTAAAGCCTCTTATTCACTAAGAGGAAAAACAAAGGAAGATGATATTTTAGTTACGATCTATGATAATACGGAATTAGATCAAATAATTATTGTCGGGGAAGATAGTATAAGACCAAATTCTGAGTCTGAATATCGTGTTATTGCATATTACACTAATGAGCCGAGAACAGACGTTACTGATCAAGTACAAGTTAATCTCGATGCAAAAGATTATGAATATGCAGATTATGAACAACAGGACGGTAAAATCATTATAGAAACGAAAGATATCAAATCAGATCAAGTGATTAGGTTGCAGGTTGTGTATGAATTCAAAAACAAAGAACTTAGAGATTTTAAAGAAATTACAATAACTGGTGGAACAAAATGGCAAGTGGTTGTTGATCCTGAAAGCTATACTGTTGAAGAAGGTAAAACGATTTCTCTTTCAGCAATTCAGAAAATTGAAGATCAAGCTGATAAAGATATTTCTGATTTAGTAACCTGGTCTTTAGATAAAGATTCATTAGAGTATGCTTCAATAGTTGATAATAATCTCGTTGCAAAAATGCTCGATAATGGAGATAAAATAGTTTCTGTTTCAGCTTGTTATGAGTTTGAAAGCAAAGAAAAATGTGACCAACAACAAATTACAATTGTTGATGTAACCCAACTGGCATTGGAGATTTTAGGTCCTATAACAATTAACGAAGGAGAAAGTATTGATATTACAGCGAATGCGATTTGGTCTAATGAAGGTGAAATAATTGTCACAGGTACTTGTGTTTGGGAAATTTCTAATAATCAAATTGCTCTTTTAAGTGTTAATTCAAATAAAGCGCAGATTCAAGCTGCAGATATTGATAAAAATACTTCGGTAACTATCAGAGCACATTATGCTGACAAGGGTAGATCTGCTTCATCGAGCAAATCAATTATAATTAAGAAACTTCCAGAAATTGTTGATTTTGTTATTGAAGGTCCAAAAGTAGTTGATGAAAGAACTGTTGATAATCAATTTAAAGCAATTTTCAAATATGATAACTTTGAATCCAGGGTTGTTACAGATGAATGTGAGTGGAGATTGGATGATCAGAACTATGAATTTGCAAATATAGATAATCAAGGAGTTTTGTCCACAAACTCGATATATTGGGATCAAACAGTTAATGTTACAGCAGAATATTCAAGTAGCACCATTAAAAAGTCCGCTACGTTTCCTGTCTTGATTAAAGATGTTCCACTTCCGTTCGACATAAAGGGCGATATAACCTTTAAAGAAAATGTTGAAGGAATATTAACTGTAAAAGGTTGCCCGACAAGTGATGCTGCTTGTATAACACCTGCTGATATATATCAGGTTGAATGGGAGAATACAGGGGCGGAATATACTGTTGTATATGATGAAGATAGTGATTTTGACAAAGGTACCCCAATTAATGTTAATCATGATGCTCCGAATAATAATCAGTTGCAAATGAATACAGAAAGTAAACCATTTCCATTTATCGTTGTTGCCTGCTCGGATCGTGGAACAGCAGTAAGAGTTAACACAGTTACTGGTGAAGTGATTGGTGAGTATCTGACCTCGCCTGATGGACGAGGAAAAAATCCTTCAAGAACTACAGTGGACCTTGAAGGGAACGTGTGGATAGGTAACCGAAATGAAGCTGATGGAAAAGGCTCTGTTATCAAAATTGGTTTAATCGTTGGTGGTTCCAGATATAATCAAGATGGGGAGCCTGATTCAGAAGGTGAATATATAAAGGTTGATGATTCTGTTCATTATAATACTTGTATTGATAGAGATGGGGATGGTTATATAAAAACTTCAATTGGTTTAGGTAATATTTTGTCATGGAATAATGCTGAGGGATTAGATACTGATGGCGGTGTCGATACAGCAGAGGATGAAGCAATTCTTATGTATGTAAGAGTTAATGGCCTGAACGTTCGTCATGTTTCAATTGATAAAAACAATAATGTATGGGTAGGTGGATACGAGAATCAAGTTTTTGATCTTCTTAATGGAAAAACCGGATCAATTTTGGCAACCTTTGATGTTGATCGTGGAGGTTATGGTGGTTTAATTGATAGTCATGGTGTTTTATGGTCTTCGAGTAGAAAAACAGCAGTTGGTTTATTACGTTATGATACAAAAAATACTGTTGAGACTGGAGACGATGAGCATTTATTTATAAAAACACCAGATGCTTATGGCTTGAGTATTGACACTAATGGAAACATCTGGTTTGCTCAGGCACATCAAAATAATGTTTATAAAGTGGCTCCTGATGGAACCATTTTTGATGGTTTTCCAAAAGACAGTGGTGGAGGAGGTTGTACGAGAGGCGTTGCAGTTACTCCTGCTGATAAACATGTTTGGATAGCAAACAGTCATACTGGTGATAGTAATGAAATTGGTGAAGTCTGTCGGTTAGATAACGATGGAAATTTTATAAAATTTATTAAAGTTGGAAAGAGTCCTACAGGTGTTGCTGTCGACTCTAATGGATTCGTTTGGGTTTCTAATAGAAATTCGAATTCCTTAATGAGAATCAATCCTGAAGGCGGAGATGATCAACTTGGAGCTGTTGATTTGGAAGTTGATTTAGGATCAGGAGCAAGACCATATAATTATAGCGATATGACAGGTATCATCGCAATGGACACTGCTCTCCAGGGAACCTGGAATGTGATTCACTCATCTGAAAACTTGGATGCAAAATGGCTTAGAATTAAATGGTCCTCTGAAGAACCTGAAGGAACGAGAATTCAGGTAAGCATAAAAGCTGCAAATGCTCAAGCAGATCTCAACAATCAGCAGTTTATTGAAATTTCAAATGAAAGTGATCTTGAAGATATCACAGGAAAATATTTAGAAATTCAAGTCCGGTTTAATAGAGATAATGATGTCAATCTATCTCCTATTTTATATGATTTAACTGTCATCGAACAAACGATGAATTCTATGCCATATGAACTTGAAGTTTATGATAGTGCAAAATATAATGTAATTGCATTCATTGATATTGATGGTGACCAAAAACAAGATGCATGCGAACCACAGGGGCAGTATCCAGAAGTAATTTCTGAACAAAATCTTGACGCTGATTTTCCCCTGACAATAACTGACAATTGTCCCGATGCTGGCATTTCGATTGATATGTATCTTAGTGGGAGTGATAACTATATTCAGGATTCAGTTTCTAATCAGGGGATTGAAAAGACAACAGCTCGTGTAATGAATCAAGGTGAAACAATTTATATTGGTGTTGTAGCTCAAAATGTTACGAACCTGGATACATTTCAATACGATATTGTCTATGACCCTGAACATTTACTCTATAGAGGGGCTTTTGAAAAGGATAATCAGGGAACTTCTACTTCTTTATTAAATAAAAATGGAGGAAGTACGATTTTCCCACCTCCTGATTATAGCAGTGGAAAAATTCGTATTGCTAATTCATTAATTGGTAAAGATTGTGATGTTGCTCCAGAAGGAACGGGGTTAATTACTTTCTTATCTTTTGAAGTTATTGCTGCTTTTGAAGAAACTCATATTGATATTGAAAAAGTTACCTTCCAAAATGACTGTGAAACTAAAGTTGAAAGCATTGAAAATATCAAAGAGGGGATTGTTCTTGGTGAAATACCACCGTGCATTTTAAAATCTGATTTTAATGGTGATGACTATGTGGATTACCAGGATTTAAATTTATTTGCTAATTGCTGGCTTTATTCTAATAATGATGAAGAATGGTCAGTATGCTCAGTTTGCAATGTGGATGATACACCTGATATTTTTGATCCTTCTTTGCAGGTCATAAACTATATGGATTTAAATATCTTTGCTTCTGAATGGTTATTAAAATGTACAACTGAAACAAACAGATAACTTTAACAATAAACACTCGCACTTGTTTGTGTAGATAAGTTTTCATACAGACCAGTGCGGTTGTTAAAAAGGAGGAAATTTAAATGAAAAAACAAAAAACTTGTTTATTACTATTTATAGCTTTATTGATTTTTTCAATAACTTCACCCGCATTTGGTGGCTCTAATTCAAAAGCTAAGTGTTCTATTGATATGGATATAAGGACAGAGGGCATCGAAAGCGATATTGTGGCAATGAAAGATGATATGATTTTAATCGCAGTTATCGCTGAAAATGTATATAATTTAAATACATATCAAGTAGAGATTGAATTCGATCCAAATATTCTTGAGTTCCATCGTGGTTATGAAGATTCAGCTTATGCAGGAATCAATAATATTTTAAAGAAAAATGGTGGTAACTCATTGGGTTTTCAGGCCATTGATAAAAAACCAGGTGTGATTAATGTTGCAAATGCTATGACTGGGAAGTCTTCAAAAAAAGCACCTGAAGGCTCTGGTGTTTTAGCTATTATTCAGTTTAAATTGTTATCAAAGGAATCAACAAGGTTATCATTAAGAAATGTCCATTTTATTGATTCCAATAATTCTATTGATCAAATAAGGCTATTGACAGACGGACACATTAATTAATCACTACTAAACTGCCTGAGTTTATTGAAATTATTTATATCAAACTCAGGCAGACAAAACTAAAATTTTAAAACTTTATTTGATCATAATCCATAAATCAAGAAAGTAATAATATAATGAGAAAAACCTTTATTCATTTTGCAATAATTTTACAGCTATTTGTAATCTTAACCTTATCTTATGCTCAGGATAATTATGGTGCTGGGTGCGCAATAGATCTAAATATATATACTCATAATTTCGATATGGATATTTCAAATAAAGATATTGGAACTAAATTTGAAAACACTGACAACAATATTGTGATTGGAATCGTAGCTCAAAATGTATTAAATCTTAAAACCTTTCAAGTAGAAATAAACTACCCCACTGAAAAATTGAAATTTATCAATGGTTATGAAGATATAATTGATTATATTAATCCTGAGAATTCAATAAATAATTTATTAAAAAAATATGGTGGAACAACTTTCTGGAGTGTTCAAAGGACGATCAAATGGGAGTTATAAATATCACCAGTTCAATAGCTTAGCTGGACGAATCAACGAAACAGATGCGCCTGATGGTTCTGGATTTCTTGGTTTTTTGAAATTTCAAGTTTTAGATGATTATAGGAATATTGAATTAACGTAATCAGATGTAATTTATATGGATTGCTATGACAATGATACAAATATAGAAAACCTTATCAATAGCACCATTAATTATGAGCACCATTAATTATGAAATTCTGGAAGATAATAGGACTGGGTGCGCAATAGATTTAAATATCAGTACAGATTTTCTTGGTTTTTTGAATTTCCAAGTTATAGAGGACTCCAAAAATATCCAACTAACTCTATCAGATGTGTATTATTTAGATATCAATGATAATAATACAAAGGTTGAAAATTTTATCAATGCCAATATTAATTTTGACATTGTTGATGATGGTAAAATTGGTCTTTCAGATGTATTATCGATGATGAAATATTTAAGCAAAGATTAATTATTTATATTTTACACTATATATTAAATATTTTATTTAAGTATTTCTTGTAGATAAGCCATTCATTTTCTATTTATAGCCATTTATTAATGGAGAAACTATATTTTAAGATGTTTTAATCAAAATCTCATAGTGAGAAATTAAATTTCTAATCAATTAAAGGATGAAAGTATGTTTTCAATTAACCCCAAAATAGCTTTAAACAACTTTGTATTTTCATTGCTTGCTATTTTTTTAACCTTTTTGCATTGTTCTGAAGTAGCTTGCTTTGCTGAACAGGGATGTGCAATTGATCTAAATATCTCTACTCGAGGCTATGATGATAATACTATATCTCAAGAAGGTATTGAGTCATCTATTGAACTCGCAACTAATAATACAATTGTTGTTGGTGTAGTCGCTCAAAATGCTGTTAATTTGAACGGATATAATGTTGTTATTGATTTTGATAAGGATGAGTTGGAATATGTAAAAGCATATCAAGATTATGAAGATATTAATTTTTTAAAAAAGAACAATCCTAATATGACTTTATGGATTCCAAATCTTCTAAGTGAAGGTAGGTTGCAACTGTCAAATCAAATATTCCGTCAAGACAACCACTCAGAAATAGTTGTCAGTGGTTCAGGATTAATAGGCTTTGTTGAGTTTAAAAAACTGACCGATGCAGAAGATGTAAGAATTGAACTTATCAACGTTATATTTATGGAATATATAGAAGGTCAAATCAGTGACGAACCTATCGATATAACTAAATTGTCAAACGCAGTTATCAATGCCAATATTAATTTTGACATTGTTGATGATGGTAAAATTGGTCTATCAGATGTATTATCGATGATGAAATATTTAAGCAAAGATTAATTATTTATTTTTTACACCATATAATTAATATTTTATTTAAGTATTTCTTGTAGATAATGCATTCATTTTCTATTTATAGCCATTTATTAATGGAGAAACTATATTTGAAGTCTTAATCATAATCTCATAGTGAGAAATTAAATTTACTAATTAAAGGAGGAAAGTATGTTTTCAATTAACCCAAAAAAATCATTAAACAACTTTGTATTTTCATTGCTTGCTATTTTTTTAGCCTTTTTGCATTGTTCTGAAGTAGCTTGCTTTGCTGAACAGGGATGTGCAATTGATCTAAATATCTCTACTCGAGGCTATGATCCGAATGCTATATCTCAAGAAGGTATTGAGTCATCTATTGAACTCGCAACTAATTATACAATTGTTGTTGGTGTAGTCGCTCAAAATGCTGTTGATTTGAACGCATATAATGTTGTTATTGAATTTAATGAGGATGAGTTGGAATATGTAAAAGCATATCAAGATTATGAAGTTATTAAAAATTATTTAAAAAAGAACAATCCTATTATGACTATATGGAATCCAAATCTTCTAAGTGAAGGTAGATTGCAACTGTCAAATCAAATATTCCGTCAAGACAATCAATCAGAAATAGTTGTCAGTGGTTCAGGATTAATAGGATTTGTAGAGTTTAAAAAACTGACCGATGCAGAAGATGTAAAAATTGAACTTATCAACGTTAAATTTTTGAAATATATAGAAGGTCAAATCAGTGACGAAAATATCGATATAACAAAATTGTCAAACGCAGTTATTAATCCTTCAGGTTGTATTAGTGGTAAATCAGATTTCAACCAAGATGGAATTGTTGACAATCTTGATTTAGATCAATTTAAATCACACTGGATGTTAAAAGAAAATGATAATGAGTGGGCACCGGAAATTAACCTTGATCTAACAGCTGACACAGAATCCGGACAACAAATTATAAACTACCTAGATCTGGATTACTTTGGTAGAGATTGGCAGAAAACCTGTCAATAATTTATATCCCAAAACGAAAATATAAATTTTTATTTAGTTCAAAATTTCAAAACGAAGATAATTATAATCATTTGATAAGTAGTAAGTATGGTTATTAACAAATGTGATCACTTATGAATTGTTGTAAGCTGATACTATGTTAGAACTTTAAGAATCTCCGAATTGAAATTTTTTAAAAGTATTGAACCAATTGTTAATTCAAAATATATTTTCGTTTTCAACTACTGATGAATACATTCAAACAAGTCTTTGATATTTTGGGGCTTAACCTTGTGTTTTTAAAAGGAGATTAGTATGTTTAGCCGATACAAAATTTTATATTCAACATTTTTATTAGGTCTTTTTGTTGTTTTACTTAGTTTTAATACCAATATAATTTACGCAGCTGAAGTAGATAAAACACAGGGGTGTTCTGTTGATTTTACGTTAGAAACCCGTAATTACAGTCAAGATGAAATTTCAGGTGTCCATATTGAATCAATTACAGAAGTAGAAGTTGAGAGTAATATATGGGTAGGTATTGTTGCGCAAAATGTTAAAGATATAAAAACATATCAGGTTGTTTTGAAATACAATCCGGAACAACTTCAATTTGTCAGTGCGGCAAAAGAGTATAACGGTATCAACAATTTTTTGGAAAATGAGAGTGGCTCAATTCTCTGGATGGAGCCACCTGATTTATCAGGATCTGTCGTTCTTTCAAGTACCATAACCGGAGATCAAGATTCAGATAACACGCCATCGGGCTCTGGGATCATTGCTTTTGCTCAGTTTCAGGTTTTACAAGAAACAAAAAATATACCAATAACTATTTCTGATGTGCATTATCTTAATAAATCTGGAAATGATTACATAATAGAAACAATAACCAATGGTCTGATTAACCAGGAAAAAGTAGTTGCCATTATTTCGAGTACTACGAATCAAGAAACAACTATAAAAGATGCAACATTTACAATCAGTGGTAATAATATTGAGTTTTATAGTTATAGTTTGAATGATGGCGGATATTCTGAGGAATTAAGTATTGATAATCCAATTGAATTAAAAAATTTAGCTATTGGAAAATATACGCTTTCAGTTATCGGAAAAAACAATGAAGGAATATGGCAATCTCAAAGTGATCCAAGTTTTGTTACATGGACAGTTCTCGAAAAACCAACTTTTGAGCATACATCTTCTTCAGATTTATTCATACCAGGTCAAAATATTACAATAAATAACGAAGTAACGTATTCTGGCACTATTAACGCGCTAGGCATTTCAGTAACTATACCAGATAATTGGGATTTCATTTCATTTGCTTCGACTCAGGGGGATCCGAATACTAAAATTAATATTAATGGGGAAATAGAAATTAGTTGGCACGATATACCACCAAGCCCAATCAATTTTAGCTATGAAGTAAAAGCGTTTGAGAATGATGTGTCTGAAACTCAACAAATTTATGCATCAGCTGAATTCCGGATGGGAGACACACAGGCACAATTCTTTGAACCTGAAGCCCCTATTGAGCTAACTCTAAATAATATAACATCATCAGGTTGTTCTCTGGATTTAGACCTTACTTCTCATGAGTACGATCAAAACACAATTTCACCATTAAACATTGAAAACCTGATTGAGGCAAATATTGAAGATTCTGTTTGGGTTGGTGTTGTTGCCCAAAATGTACAAGATATAAAAACCTTTCAAGCAAAGGTCCTTTATGACAGTGAACTATTAAGAGTTGAAAATGCTTATGAAAATTCACAAGATGCAAATAATCCAATAACAAATTTGATGAAAAAAAATAGCGGAGGGACAATTTGGATGAATCCGCCAGACAACCCAGGAGAGATAGTCCTTTCAAGTACTATAACTGGAGAAATAAATGCCAGTCAAGCTCCTGATGGCAGTGGTGTTATTGCTTTTCTTAATTTTACGATTCTAAAATCATCATCAAGTATAAATTTGACACTATCAAATGTCCATTATTTAGACATTACAGGCTTTGATCAAAAAATTGAAAATGAGAAACTTTATGGCGCTACAATAAATGTAGAGACTCCACCACCACAAATTATTAGCGGTTGTGCTATAGATCTTGACCTTTCAACGCACGATTATGAACAATATACAATAACGAGCAAAGATATTGACAATCAAATTGAGAAAGAGGTTGGCGAATTGATATGGACGCAAGTCGTTGCCCAGAATGTAAAAAATATAAAATCTTTTCAATTCAGCTTTGAATACGATCAAGAATTATTGAGCTTTATAGGTGCATATGAAGATTCTCAAGATGCAAACAACCCAATGACTAATTTGTTGAAACAAAATGGTGGGTCAACAAACTTTTCAACTGACTCAGACAACTCTGGTAAAATCGATATTACAAGTACATTAGCTGGAGAAATTAATGCAGATATCGCACCTGATGGAACAGGCGTTATTGCATTTATTAAGTTTGAAATTCTAAAAGAATCACAGAGTATCAATATATCACTATCAAATATTAATTTTACAAATGTTTCTGATGAAGAACAAAACGTTGCATCTGATAATATTTCTAACGCGAAGATAATTGCTACAGATCCTGTTTTGATTAGCGGTTGTTCGCTGGATTTAGATCTTTCAACAAGTGATTATAATCAAACATCGGTTTCAACAGAAAATATTGAAAATCAACTTGAAGCGGAAATGAATGATTCTATTTGGGTTGGTGTTGTTGCTCAAAATGTAAAAGATATAAAAACCTTCCAAGCAAAGGTCCTTTATGACAGTGAACTATTAAGACTTGAAAATGCTTATGAAAATTCACAAGATGCAAATAATCCAATCACAAATTTGATGAAAAGAAATAGCGGAACGACAATTTGGATGGACCCGCCAGACAATCCAGGTGAGATAGTCCTTTCAAATACAATAACTGGAGAAACAAATGCCAGTCAAGCTCCTGATGGCAGTGGGGTTATTGCTTTTCTTAATCTTACGATACTAAAATCATCATCAAGTATAAATTTGACACTATCTGATGTCCATTATTTAGACATTGCAGGTTTTGATCAAAAAATTGAAAATGAACAACTTTATGGCGCTACAATATATGTAGAGACTCCACCACCACAAATTATTAGCGGTTGTGCTATAGATCTTGATCTTTCAACGCATGATTATGAACAATATACAATTACGAGCAAAGATATTGACAATCAAATTGAAAAAGAGGTAGGCGAAACGATATGGACGCAAGTCGTTGCTCAGAATGTAAAAAATATAAAATCTTTTCAATTCAGCTTAGAATACGATCAAGAATTATTGAGTTTTGTAGGTGCATATGAGGATTCTCAAGATGCAAACAACCCAATGACTAATTTCTTGAAACAAAATGGTGGGACAACAAACTTTTCAACTGTCTCAGGTAACTCTGGTAAAATCGATATTACAAGTACATTAGCTGGAGAAATTATTGCAGATATTGCACCTGATGGAACAGGCGTTATTGCATTTATTAAGTTTGAAATTCTAAAAGAATCACAGAATATCAATATATTACTATCAAATATTAATTTTACAAATGTTTCTGATGAAGATCAAAACGTTGCATCTGAAAATATTTCTAACGCGAAGATAATTGCTGTAGATCCTGTTTTGATTAGCGGCTG
>Ga0272440_1002775_pt1 | contig 13454 bp, 9 predicted proteins | sample SSMMMBAug17_FD_192440 | JGI IMG/M metagenome (GOLD analysis project Ga0272440, IMG submission 192440) | Marine sediment archaeal communities from Little Sippewissett salt marsh, Falmouth, MA, United States - SSM-MMB-Aug17 | ecosystem: Environmental > Aquatic > Marine > Wetlands > Sediment ...
CATGGACCGAAAATAAAAGAATTTGAAAAACAATTCGCTAATTTTACAGGTGCAAAATATGCTATTTCAGTTTCTTCATGTACAGCAGCTATGCATCTTGCTTATTTTTATCTTGGCTTAGAACATGGTGATGAAGTAATTGTTTCAGCCCAGACTCATACAGCAACTGCTCATGCTGTTGAATTTTGTGGAGCAAAGCCAGTTTTTGTTGATTCTGAAACATTAACCGGTAATATTGATATAAATCTTATAGAAGATCATATTACAGAGAAAACTCGTGCTATTGCTATTGTTCATTTTCTTGGAATGCCTGTTGATATGGAACGAATAAATAAAATAGCTAAAAAAAAACATAATCTTTTTGTATTAGAAGATTGTGCATTAGCTGTTGGAACTTATTTAAATGATGTTCATGCAGGATTACATGGTGATATTGGATGTTTTTCGTTTTATCCTATTAAACATATGACAACTGCTGAAGGTGGAATGTTAATTACAAATAACGATGAAATGGCTCAAAAATTACATAAGCAAAAAGCTTTTGGTGTGGACAGAAGTCAGGCAAGTATTGCAGGTACTTATGATGTTAATATGTTGGGTTATAATTATCGAATGAATGAAATACAGGCAACTTTAGGCATAGGTCAATTAAAGAATGTAAATAATTTTTTGAAGAAAAGGAAAAAAAATTATCAAGCTTTGCAAAAGGCATTATCTCAAATAGATGAAATAAACCTTTTTCAATCTTCGTACGATAAATATATAAGTAGTTATTATTGTCTTTCATTATTATTGGACAAATCAATAGTAGCAAAAAGGGAAGAGTTTGCCAGATATTTAAAACAAAACAACATTGGAACAAGTGTTTATTATCCAAAACCTGTTCCTCATATGTCATACTATTTAAATAAATATAAATATAGTAAAGAAAGTTTTCCAATAGCTTCACAAATTAGTTATAGTTCCATTGCACTGCCAGTTGGACCACATATTAATATTGATGATATTAATTATATGGTTCAAATAATTAAACAAGCAATTATGGAGATAAAACAATAAATACAATCTCTGAGAATAATATAATTATCGCTTTAATTCAGGCCAGAATGTCATCAAAAAGACTACCTGGAAAAGTACTTCATAAAATTAAAGGTATTCCATTATTAGGACTGATACTGGACAGAATAAAGTATTGTAAAGTAGATGATGTGGTTGTATTAACTTCAAATGAAAAATCAGATAATATAATTGAAAAATTTTGTCATGATTCTTCTATAAAATGTTTTCGTGGTGATTTGCTTAACGTTGCCAGTCGATTTTATAAAGTGCTTAAAAAATATCCCTGCAATGCTTTTGTTCGAATTAATGGAGATAGCCCCTTAATTGATCATAATCTAATTAATAAAGGAATTGAATTATTTAAAAAAGGTAACTACGATATTGTTACTAATGTTCTTTTTAGAACTTATCCAAAAGGGCAATCTGTTGAAGTTGTAAAAAGTTCTACATTTATTAATTCTTATAATGACTTTACTTTAAAAGAAGATATTGAGCATGTTACAAAATTTTTTTACAAAAATTCTAAAAATAATAAAATTTTGAATTTTAAATCAAAAAAAAGTTTTGGTGATATTCAACTTTCTGTCGATACTAAAGATGATTTAAAAATAATTTGTAATATTTTTCATAAAATGACCAAAAAACATCATGAATATAATTATTTAGATATATTAAATATCTACGAGGATATTTGTTGTGAAAAAACTTAAAGCAGCAATCATTGGTTTAGGAGTTGGTGAACAACATATTAAAGGTTATAATAGCCATCCTGACTGTGAGGTTGTTGCTATATGTGATTTTGATAAAGATAAATTAGGATTAATCGGCAATAAATATCCAGAATTAAAACAAATAACTGAAGCACATGATATCATAAACGATCCAGCAATTGATATTATATCAATTGCTTCTTATGATAATTTCCATTATAATCAAATTATTGAAACTTTATTAAATAACAAACATGTCTTTGTTGAAAAACCTGTTTGTTTATATCAGAGTGAAGCTAAACACATTCATTCAATTTTAAAGCAAAAAACTGAATTAAAGCTATCATCAAATTTAATACTCAGGATGTCTCCTCGTTTTTGTACTTTAAAACAACAAATTGAAGATAGTGAATTAGGGGAATTATTTTATATTGAAGGTGATTATAATTATGGAAGATTAAATAAAATTACAGATGGTTGGCGTGGTGAAATTGATTTCTATTCTGTTGTTTATGGGGGAGGTGTTCACATAATTGATCTTTTTTTATGGCTTACAGGTGATTTAGTAACTAATGTTGCTTCATTTGGAAATAATATTTCATCAAAGCATAGTAAATATAAATATAATGATATTGTTGTGTGTATTTTAAAATTTAAAAGCGGCATGGTTGGTAAAATGTCTGTTAATTTTGGATGTGTTTATCCACATTTTCATGCTTTATCAGTGTATGGAACAAAAGCTACTTTTCAAAATACAATGAAAGAAGGCCTTTTTTTTTCATCAAGAGATCCAAACGTTCAAGCAAAAAAAATATATTCTAAATATCCTGGAATACACAAAGGTGATCTTATTATCAATTTTATTGATTCAATATTGTATAATTCAAAACCTGTGGTTTCATCTTATGATGTTTTTAATACAATGGCAGTTTGTTTTGCCATAGAAAAGGCTATACATACTAGTAGTTATGTTGCAGTAGAATATTTTAAATAATTTTAAAAAAATTTAATTATGAGGTTAAAAAATGAAATCAATTAAAGGGAGAACCTTCCTTCTTATTGGTGGAGCTGGATTTATTGGTCATAATCTGGCTCTTGAAATGAAAAAAAAAGGAGCAAATGTTGTTATTGTTGATGGATTACAAGTAAATAATTTTTTATCTTTTCATTCTGCAGAATCAAAGGGAACTAATAGTGAATTATATTTAAAAATATTAAATCAACGTCTAAATTTAATTCGTAAACATGATATTCCACTTTATATTTTAGATTGTCGAGATTATCATGGTCTGTCTAGATTATTTAATAAAATAAAACCTGATACTGTTTTTCATTTAGCAGCAGTAGCGCATGCCAGTCGTTCAAATAAAGATCCTTATACTACATTTGATCATAGTTTTAGAACTCTTGAAAATGCACTTGATTCTTCTCGTGATAGAATTGACCATTTTATTTATTTTTCTTCAAGTATGGTATATGGACATTTTAAAGGTGGTTTTGTAACTGAAGATACTCTTTGTGAACCTATTGGTATTTATGGAGCATTAAAGTATAGCGGTGAAAAATTAGTTATTGCTTATAATCAGGTTTTTGATCTTCCTTATACTATTATTCGACCATCTGCACTTTATGGTGAGAGATGTGTCAGCCGTAGAGTTGGACAAATATTTATTGAAAATATTATGCAAAATTCAGAAATTATTATAAATGGAGATGGTAATGACAGACTGGATTTTACATATATTAAAGATCTTGTTAATGGTTTAATAAAAGTTGCTGAAACAGAAGAATCAAAGGGTGAAATATTTAATTTAACATATGGAAAATCAAGATCTCTTAATGATATGATTAATATTTTAAATCAGTATTATGATAACATTAATGTCCAATATATTCCAAAAGATAAATTAACACCAGACAGAGGTACCCTCTGTATTGATAAAGCAAAAAGAATTATTGGATATCAGCCTGAATATCCTTTAGAGAAAGGTTTCACTGAATATATACAATGGTATAAAAATTTTTTTGCTATGAAATAAATAGATTTTTTGGATATTATTAATATGCCTTTAATTAATGTCTTAAATGATAAGTTCCTTTCAGAAATATTAAACAAAGATGTATTTAATATTCAACTTTGTATTAATGATAATCAAACCATCGATTTAGATACAATTTTTAATTCATTAAGTAATTATTTAAAACAAGATTCTTTTATATATATTAAAATTCCGTCTCAATATATTGAAATTGTACAATTATTTGAAAAAATAGGTTTTAGAATTGCCGATACAAATGTTATTTATGAGAAAAAAGTAAATTTATCTTCTATTAATAGTAAAAATTATAATTTGAGGTTTTCAATATTAAAGGATAAACAACAAGTAAGCCATATAGCAAAAAATAATTTTATTTTTTCTAGATTTCATCAAGACAATTTTTTTTCAAAAGAAATTTCAGACATCATAAAATATAAATGGGTTGAAAATTATTTTTTAGGAAAGCGTGGTGATTGTATGATTGTAGCTCATGATAATGATACTATTATTGGCTTTTTGTTGCTTATTTTAAAGGATAAAGTAATAACTATTGATTTGATTGCGGTTGATTTAAGATTTCAAAAACAGGGTATTGGGAAAAATATGATAAAATATGCAGAAAATAATTTAAAAGGCTTTAAATTTCTTAAAGTTGGAACTCAAATAATTAATAGACCCTCTATAAGTTTATATGAAAACATGGGCTTTAAAATGACAGATGCAAATTATGTATTGCACTTTCATAATATTGATTAAATTTTAAAATAATGGATTTATAAATTATGTGCGGTATAGCTGGTTATATTGGAAATAAAAAAATCTCTGATATCTCTATACAACAATGCCTTGAACTAATGTATAATAGAGGACCAGATTCAAAAGGCTTTTACAAAAAAAAATATATTGAAAACAAAAATGTATATCTATTACATACACGCCTTTCTATAATTGATTTAGAACAAAGATCAAACCAACCTTTTAAAATAGGATCAAAAATTTTAATATATAATGGCGAATTATATAACTATATTGAGTTAAAAAAAGAACTTATACAATTAGGTTATAGTTTTTCAACCTCAAGTGATACAGAGGTATTACTCAATATGTTCATAGAATTTGGTTGGAAAGGATTAGACAAATGTGAAGGTATGTGGGCTTTTGCTATTTATGATGAATATGATAACTCTATTATTTTATGCAGGGATCGATTTGGAGAAAAACCTTTATATATATTTAAAGAAAAAAATGGTTTATATTTTGGTTCAGAAATTAAATATATTGTAAAACTTAAAGGTGAAAGTCTAAATATTAATTATAATCATATTTATAGATACCTTATTAATGGTTATAAATCATTATATAAAACTAATGAATCTTTTTTTAATGGAATAACTGAAATTCCAACAGGTACGCTTCTTCACATCAATAATGAGGGAAAAGAAAAAAATATTAAATATTGGAAGCCGTGTTTTGATGTGGATGAATCAATAACTTATGAAGATGCTGTTTTAGAAGTAAAAAATATTTTGATAAATTCAGTTAAAATGAGATTACGTTCAGATGTAAAGTTAGCATTTTGTATGAGTGGTGGAGTTGACTCAAATTCTCTTATTAGTATTGCTAAAAAAATACTTAATTATGATGTTCATGGCTTTACTATAGTGAACTCTGATAGCCGATATGAGGAAAAGGCTTTGGTTGATTCTTCTGTTTCAGAGCTTGGAATTAGACACACAGAAGTCTATTTGAATGAATGTAATTTTTTATCCAGATTACGTTCATTAATATTACAGCATGATTCCCCTGTATATACGATTACGTGGTATATACAATGGCTTTTAATGGAGTGTATTGCCAGTTATGGATATAAAATTTCAATTAGTGGTACTGCGGCAGATGAACTTTTCAGTGGATACTTTGATCATCATCTATTATATTTATATGAAGTTTATAATACTGATAAATATTCGCGATCTTTAGAAGCATGGAAAAAAAATATCCAACCAATTGTAAGAAATCCATTTTTAAAAGATAGTGAATTATTTTTAAAAGATTCGAATTTTAGAGATCATATTTACTTAAATGTAAAAACATTTTCAAATTATTTTAAAAATAAATGGTTTGAGTCTTTTAAAGAAGAAAACTATTGTAAAAGTCTTTTAAAAAACAGGATGTTAAATGAGCTTTTTCATGAAGTTGTTCCTGTAATTCTACATGAAGACGATCTTAATGCAATGAGCTTTTCAATTGAAAATCGTTCTCCTTTTTTAGACAGAAAATTATTTGATTTTACTGTTAAAATACCAACTCATTTATTAATTAAAAATGGCTTTGCAAAAGCTATTCTTCGTGATTCCATGAAGGGTATTGTTCCTGATCGGGTTATAACTGAGCGAAGAAAAGTTGGCTTTAATGCTCCTATTTTTTCATTGATTGACAAAAATAGTAATACTTTTCGAGAATTTATATTGGATAAAAGTATTATTTTTGATTTTGTTAAACGTAATAAAATTGAGAAAATATTGAAAAAAAATAATTTGCCAAATAGCTTTAGTAAATTTTTATTTTATTATATTAATGCAAAAATTTTTTTAGAAGAATTTCAAGGATAATAATCACATTTAATAAAATTATTGAGTCAAACTTGATAAACTTAAAATTTAGGCGATAATATTCTAAATACCAAAATAATGAATCAAGTTAAAATATTAACATTGTTGGTAAACTTCCTACAGATTTTAATCATGATGTAATTGCTAAAGATAAATATGTAAAAAAATTTGGCGAGGATAATATAAAAATATTTGTACAAAAAATGAATAAAAATTTATAAATTGGAGCTAATAGTGGTAATTAAAACCAAAGTTCCATCTCATGAATTTGAGGTTGAGAACAAAAGAAAAATTTTAAGAAATATAGACGAGCCAGAGCTATATTTGAAATGTCCTTGTAATAACAATTCATATGTTGATCTTTTTCAATACACATCTCCTCCTTATGGTGAAACGCTATTTAAATTTAGCAAATCAGATAATTATAAAAGGAATATATTAAAATGCAGAATATGTGGTCATTTTCTTTCAATCCATAACATGTTTCAAAAAACACTTTATGAAGATGATTATGTCGCTTCAAAGTATAAAAATGACAACGGCATATATGATACCTTTCAGAAGATAATATCTCTTGCTCCTGAAATATCTGATAATAAACAAAGAGTAAAACGCATACTTAATTTTTTTTCTACATTAAAATTGAAAACTTCTAAAAAAACAGAAGTTCTTGATGTAGGTTCTGGTCTTTGTGTTTTTTTGTATGAAATGAAGAAATATAACTGGCAATGTACAGCTCTTGATCCAGATATTCGTAATGTAAAACATGCACAAAATAATGTAGGTATAAAAGCATTATGTGATGATTTTATGAACATAGACATGACACATAAATTTGATTTAATCACATTTAATAAAGTTTTAGAACATGTTATTGAGCCAATTGAAATGTTAAAAAAAAGTAAATGCTTTTTAAAACCACAGGGTATTGTATATATTGAGCTACCTGATGGAGAAAAAGCAATATTTGAAGGATTTGATCGTCAAGAATTTTTTATAGATCATCATCATATTTTTAGTGCAACTTCATTTTCTATTATGATTGATAAAGCTGGTTTTGAAATAATAAATATAGGACGTCTACGCGAACCAAGCAGCAAGTATACCTTATTTTGCTTCACAAAACCTAAAAAGGAGTAATATATGGAAAAAATATATTTATCACAACTTGATAAACTTAAAAATTTAGCTGATAATATTCCAAACACCAAAATGATGGCTCAAGCTAAAATATTGACCCTGATAATATTAAATATGAGATATGAGCCTATTTCTATAAATCAGAATCTTAAAACACATCCTTATATTTTAGTTAATGATTTGGTCAAAAATTCTATTTCATTCTTATCTGCTATGAATGAAATTAAATATATTGAAGATCCATCTTCTGAGATAAGAAAAAAAGAAAATTTAAAAATGGAACAGGAACATGAAGAGCTATTTCAGAAATTATGGGTAAAATTTTCTATTGATGAATATAAAAAAAGAATAGAACGATATATTTATAGACTCCAAATTAATGGGTTAAATCAAGGGCTTCTTAATGGAAGCAAATGTATCGACTTTGGATGCGGTCATGGTAATTTTGCTCATGCCCTTCTCAAAGCCGGGGCAAATTATGTTTATGGAATTGATTTTGGAAAAAATAATATTCTTTACGCTATAAATGCTCGTGACCATTTAGGGATAAAGCCTGATCAAATTGACTTTAAAGTCGAAACAGTTTATAATGTTTCAAAAAAAGATAACTCTTTTGATTTTGCAGTTCAAAATGGTGTCTTTCATCATTTAGAAAATGAAGATGCAGCATATAAGGAAGTATGGCGCATACTTAAGCCAAATGGTTTATTTTGGATATATACTAATGGCTATGGAAGTATTAACAATGATCTTTGGGAAGTATCAAAATATATTTTAAAAGAAATAGAATATGATTTTATAATATCATATATTGACTCCTTGAATATTGAAACTGGAAAAAAGTATCATTTAGGAGACGGTCTTAATGCAATTTATAGATATACATCATGGGATGATCTTACTCAACGTTTATCAAAATGTGGATTTGAAAATTTTAAAAGACTTATAGGTGGATTTCCTACAGATTATGATCATGATGTAATTGCCAAAGATAAATATGGAAAAGAAAAATTTGGTGAGGGTAATATAAGAATACTTGCACAAAAAAAGAATAAGAAATAGATGAGAGGATGGTGTAATAATAGTTATAAAAAAATAACGAAAAATTATAAAATCTAAATTATTTTATATTTAAATAAAGGAAAAATCGTAAGGTGTCAAAAGTTGGTTTAATAATAAATTTTACAACTTAATTATGATAAAAGATAATATAAAACTTTGAAAAAAAGAATGGAAAATAGGCAATGAAAAAAATTATGATATTTGCCCCATATGGTGGATGGCTTCTTCATCATCAAGTTGATGCTATTGTTGGTACAGCTTTAAAAATGCGTGGATGTGATGTAAACGTTATTCATTGCAATAGTTTTTTTGCTGTATGCCCATTAAAAAATACAAAAAAATCATGTAATAAATGTAACAAAGGATTTAATGCTCTTTTTTCAAAATTTTCTCTTTCAATATTAAACATAAGTTCGTTTATTAATTCTAACGATATAAATCAATGTAAAAAATGGTCTGATAATTTAAAACCAGAACAGTTTTATAATGCAAATTTTGAGGAAAATGAACTCGGCAAATGGGTTTATGCTGGAGTATGTAGTTATAATATATCTAGAAAATTAGATATATTAGATTCAAAAACATCTTTTATATATAAAGCCTTATTGTATAATGGGGCATTGATAAAACGCTTTTTTGATAAGTATATACAAAAATTTTATCCAGATTATGTTATTTGTTTTCATGGAAAACTTTCGTATTATAGGATTATTTTAGAATTATCACGAAAACTAAATATTAATGTGATGGTACATGAAAGAGGAATGATTGATGATAGTTTTCAGTTTAGAATTAATGGGCATGGAGGAATGTCATCAGGAAGTGTAGAAGCTTTTGAAAATTGGAGGAATATACCTCTTAATAAAGATCAATGTAAAAGTGTAAAAGACCTTTTAATTAGACGTGAAAATGGTAAAGATATTAGTATTGAACCTTTTTATACTTTAGATTCTAATAATGTTGATATTCGAAGACAACTTCGTATCCCTACTAATTCAAAAATAATAGCTGCTTTTCCTGCAAGTGAATGGGAATTAGGAATGTTTAATAATGATATTAATATGCCTTTTAAATCTTCTGTGGAGGGAATACAACAAATAATAGATTCTTTTGATCAAAAAAGTACATATCTTGTATTTCGACATCACCCTAACCTTATCGGACGTAATCATACTGATTATGATTTTCTTTATGATCTCTTTAAGCATAATAGATATATTCCTGAAAATGTTAGAGTTATCATGCCAAAAGAAAGATTAACATCTTATGATTTAATATGGCACTCTCAAGGAGCAATTTCTTTCGGAAGTACTATTGGATTTGAAGCCTTATTAAGAGGAATACCTGTCAGCAGTAATGTAGATACTATCTACTCTTTGTTAAATGTTGGTATTGATAAAATAACTAATGTATCTGATTATTCTAAAACTTTACATAACATTGTTGAAAAATCAAAAAATTTTGGAATAGAAGACTTAAGGACCGCTTATCGTGGATTTCATTATTTTTTTATTAAACTAAGTTATCAATTTAACTCATTTGGAATACATAAATTTTTTAATGCACATATAAAAATTAATTCATTAGATGACCTTAACCCAGGTAAAGATCCAAATTTAGATAAAATTTGTGATCATATAATGTTTGATAAACCTCTTTTTCCTGTTCCTGATGAGCAAGATTTACAAAGATCAGATAAAGAAGAAACTGATTTTTTAAATAATGAATTTAATGAAATAAAGAAAAAAAGAGCAGAAAAGACTGCCTTACATTTAAATTATAAAGAACCATTATTATCTTTTATTGGAATACGTCAACATGGAGTCGAGCTTAAAGACGATAAAATTTTAATTCAAACAAAGAATAAATCTAGACATAAAAATATAAAATATTCAGAAATAGCTTACCCTGATTATTTTGATATTGATTTATTTATTCAGGAACTGCAAATAGCTATTGAAAAAACTAATAGCGATTTTATATATATAGGAATCGAAAATAATCACTTAGATGAATCTTTTTTTTCTTCCAGTATTGACTTTCTATTACAAAATGAAAAATATGACGCTGTACTTTCAGGCGTATGGATATGTGATGATAAAAAGATTATAAATGAAATGTTTACTGAACGAAAAGATTTAAAAGATTATTCTTTTGCTAAACAAAATTTACCTTTAATAACTCAACCAGAGTATTTATTATCTCTCTTTTTATGGAGAAAGATACCATTAATAAAATTACTAATTGATATAAAAAAGGATTCAAACTTATTAGCAAATTTTTCTCAAGTATTATTTAATAAAACTCTTTCATCAAACTCCTGTCTTAATATTTACAAATCAATGGTTCCAAATATCTCAACTTATGTTTATAATGATAAAAAAGAATCAAAAAAAGAAATAACCCATAAAAGCTCTTATCTAAAATATGAAGAAATATCTAAATATGTTGAAAGCATAGAAGGATATCTTGTAAAGGGTCAGGAAGAATATTTATTTAATAAAGCGAAATCATTACCTGATAATGCTGTAATATTAGAAGTTGGGTCATGTTATGGTAGATCAACTGCTGCATTAGCATTTTCTTGTATTGGCTCAAATAAAAAAATTATTGCTGTTGATTCTTTTATAGGAAATCTTGATGGGGGAACTAAAAAAATCGGTAATACATTTTTTGATATATGGTATAATAATATGGTTAGATTTGATTTAGAGAATACTATAACACCGTTGGTTGGTTTTTCAAATAAAGCTTTGTTAAAATTAGAACGTAATTTAAAAATTGATTTTGCCTTTATTGACGCTTCACATCATTATAAAGATATAATTGAAGAATTTGAGCTAATATATCCTTTTGTAAAAGACGGTGGTTGGATAGCATTTCATGATGTTAGTCCAAATTGGCCAGGTCCATGGCGTATATGGAGAGAAACTGGAATGAATCTTCTTACTTCTCATGAATATTGCACAACTTTAGCTTGTGGAAAGAAACAAGCAGGAGTCAATTTTGTAATATCACCATTAAATACTGTATTTAGCTATAGCAAAGATATTATTGATTGCATTTATTATAACGATCCGGAATTAAGCGAAGCTATGAAAAATACTATGTTGGAAAATAACGAAAATGATTCAATGATGATTAAATCTTATAAAAAAATAGCTTCGATGAGTTCAGAAGTTAAACATTTATTAAGAGGAATGATAACTCTCGAAGCTGCTCTTGACCCTTATTTAAATTTTTGGAATGCTATAACTTTATTAGCTGAAAGAAAAATTCTTGAAGCAAGTAATATATTAAAAAATATAATAAAAGAATATCCTCAAACAAATTTACAAAAACAAATTATAAAATATTTTACTGAATATTTAACATAAATGACAGGAAAATTTTAATGCAGATAGGTAACATAAATCTTAAACAAGATGTAATGATAGTTGCTGAAATTGGCAATAATCATGAAGGTAATTTTCAACTTGCTAAAGAAATGGTTAAATTAGCTGCTGATACTGGGGTACATGCTGTTAAATTTCAAACATTTAAAACAGAAAATTTTATATATCAGCTTAATACAAAAAGATTTAAACAGCTTAAATCGTATGAACTGTCATATACTGAATTTGAAAAACTCAGCGAAATGGCACAAAGCTGTGGTCTTATTTTTTTATCAACACCTTTTGATATTGAAAGTGCTATTTTTTTGAACGATATTGTACCTGCTTTTAAAATCTCATCTGGAGATAATAGTTTTTATCCCTTACTTGAAGTTGTTTCAAAAACAGGAAAACCAATAATTATATCCGGTGGATGCGCTGATATTCCGCAGCTAAAAAAAACACAAGCATTTATTAATAAAATATGGGATGAAAATAAAATAAATCAAGAAATGATATTTTTACATTGTGTCTCCAGTTATCCTGTTCCTTCTGGACAAGAAAATTTAAAAGCAATTCATACGATAAGGGATCAACTATCTTGTATAGTAGGATATTCAGATCATACTATAGGAATTGATGCTGCTTGTATAGCTGTAACTCTAGGAGCAAAAATAATTGAAAAACATTTTACTATTGATAAAAATTATTCTGATTTTAGAGATCATCAAATATCTGCTGATCCAAATGACATGAAAAAATTGGTTGATAAGGTTAATCTAACATTAAAGATGTTAGGTTCAGGTGAAAAAATTTTACAAATTAGTGAACTAGAAACTTTATCTGCTGTTAAAAGATCGGTTGTTGCAACAAAAGATTTATCTGAAGGTTCAATTATTTCAAAGGATGATATAAAATGGGTAAGACATTCCGGTGGAATTACTTCTGGAAAAGAGGACTTAATTTATGGGAAAAAATTATTAAAATCAGTCAACAATGGAGAAATATTTAGTTTTAACTATTTAAAATAGTTAATCTTCTTTACAAGAAATGACACCACAAAAACATACCTATCAGTTACTAAATCGTACTTGAAGATTATGACCATTATTTATAATGCCTTAAAAGGAAAAATAACAAAGTTGTGGATTAACTAAATGTAGGTGTTAAAGCTTACATTACATTACATAATAAATTATATTTATTTTAATCCTTGAAAATATTTAAAAAAGGTTGGAATATGAATATAGGGATTATCATGCATTCTTATTTGCCAAATATTGGAGGTGCTCAAATCAGCGCTCATTGTCTGGCTCATAGTCTTGTAAAATCAGGTCATAATGTTGTTGTTTTTTCTGAAAAAAGTTTGGTAAATGCATGTAAAGAAAAAAATTGGCATTTTACATACATTCATGAAGGCTTATCCAGAATTCCAGATAAGATACAAAATCAGTTAAT
>Ga0272440_1002776_pt1 | contig 13454 bp, 7 predicted proteins | sample SSMMMBAug17_FD_192440 | JGI IMG/M metagenome (GOLD analysis project Ga0272440, IMG submission 192440) | Marine sediment archaeal communities from Little Sippewissett salt marsh, Falmouth, MA, United States - SSM-MMB-Aug17 | ecosystem: Environmental > Aquatic > Marine > Wetlands > Sediment ...
AAGTTTACCATCAGGAGATGCATCCAGAGTAGTGACTTCGTTTGCATGACCTTTTTGTGAGAGCATGGTTTTCATGTTCCATAAACGAACAGTTCTGTCCACACTTGCACTGGCTATAAATTTGGTCGCACCTAAAAAACACACAGACGTAACAGCAGCCATATGCCCATGAAGAGTTCTTCCTTTTTCTGATCCCCAAATTCTAATAGTATTGTCTTCACTTCCTGATGCCATAACTTTGCCATCACTTGAAAAACCTATAGATGTAATGGGTCCAGAATGACCTTTAACCATTAATTGTGGCTGTGATTTTTCAATGGACCATAATATCATCATATTATTTGCTGTTCCAGCAGCAATAGCTTTTCCATTGGGAGAAAAATCCATAGATAAAATTGAACCAGAATATGCTTTTATTACCTGACGAGTTTTACGATTTTCAAAATCCCAAATTCGAACTGATTGATCATCACTTGCGGTAATGATTGTTTCACCATCAGGCAAAAAGCATATATCATTAACAGATGCTTCATGGCGTTTCATCTGGTAAAGACTACGAGCATTTTCTTCTTGCCAGAAATAAACCTTTTTATCTTGACAGGCAGCAACCAGTATTGATCCATCAGGTGAGAACTTAACAGATGTTATATTGCCATGGTGTCCTATAAAAGAACGAACTTGTTTTGCAGTATCAATAGACCATAAGGTTATTAATTTTCCACCTCCTGCACTGGCCAGTGTATTTTTGTCAGGAGAAAAACAAATTGAAGAGATTGGAGCAGGGTGTCCTATTAATGAACGAATAAAAGACCCATCTTTCATATTCCAAAGGCGAACTTTTTTATCTCTACCACCACTTGCTAAAATATCTCCTTTTGGAGAAAACTGAACACAGGTTACTGCCTCTGTGTGACCTTCAAAATTATGTTTAACCTTCCCTGTTGCTACTTCCCAAACATATACACAATGATCTAAGCTAGAGCTTGCTATATACTTACCCCCTCCTGGTGAAAAACTCAAACTGGTGACATCGTGTCTGTGATTATTTAATGTTTTAGTCTTTTTTCCATCTAAAATATTTCGTACAATAATTTTAGTACCTATTCCTGCATAAGCCAATTGTTTACCATCATCAGAAATGGTTATAGCTTTAATTGATGTTAAATCATCTTCAAATATCCAAATATATTTGTTATCAGTTATTCTATAAATCAATGTCAAACCATTATCTGTTCCCATGACTATTGATTGGCCATCAGGCATTGATAAAACAGTTGTTACACAACCTAAACAAACTCTTTGCACAGTTGGTTTTAGTGCAGAAGGGTCAAACTTCTTTGAAATATCTAAACCTTTTACATTTACAAAACTGGCATCTTTGAAAACACCTACAAATGTTGAATCTGTAAGGTTTGCACCATTAAATGAGGCTTTTTTTATTGCAGCCTGACGAAAATTTGCAGCAATAGCGCGAACATGCTCCGCTCTAACACCATCCATTTTTGCTGCATTTAGATTGGCATTATCTAAAATAGCATGATTAATATTTGCTCGAGTTAAGTCAGCAGCACTTAAGTCTGCGCCAGTCAGGTCAGCACCTTCAAAGACCATTTCCTGGAGTAATGCGGTAGAAAGTTGAACTCCTTTGGGTATGTTTTCTTTAGTTTTTTGTTGTAAAAGTTTCATATCATATATTTCATCTTCCATATTACACCCAATACGAGCGCTCCAGTATAAAATTTGTAGGGCATTTTCAGAAATATTTTTAGAATATGGTTGAGTCAGTATTTTTTGCAGTGGTGCTTTTAGCTTTTTATGTTTTCTATCTAATAATGTTAAAAAGAAAATTATTTTTCTGTCAAATCGACGAGTATTTAAAACAGAATTAATAGCTTTAGGATTTGCGGAGAATGTAATATGTAATCGTCTTGCTAAGAAAAATTCCATAAAGGATCTATGCATAAATGAAAAATTACCATCATCATCTCGCTTTAAAAAACTGGCAGTCATCATTTCTCTAAAAATGTCATCTAAAATATCATTGCTCCATTTCGTTGTTCTTGAGCCTTCAAACTGTTTTAAAAACTGAACTAAATCTGTATAATGAATTTCTTCTTTTTCTTCATGCCACATTTGCCAGGTTAATTGAAATAAAATAGCTAGTTTAAGTTTGCTATCAATTACTTTTCCATGTCCTTTTTCTCTTTCTCTTTCTATCCACAGGTTGGTAAAGACTGTATACAAATTAGCTGCGTTAACATCCTGATGGTCTTCTAATTGAGGTAATGAATTAACTATGAGATCAAGCAATAAAGGACGATGTGCCAATTCTTCAAGGTTATGTATACGTTGAATTTTTTTATAATTTTCTTTGTATGATTCAGGTCTTACACGTCTTAAATAATCCTTGATTTGTTCTTTGTTAAATTCTTTTAAATAAACAAGTTCAGCACCAGATTGTTGTTTGATTTCTCTATAAAGAACTGTTTCTGTTGCAGATAAACGTGGACCTTTGCCTATTATCAGGCTGACCTGTTCTCGTCTGTCTTTAAAATAATGTGTACGACAGGTTAAAAATATTTTACCTCTACCCTGACCAGCTCGAAGTAGTTCATTAAAATTGCTTTGAGTTACTTTCCATTGGACCCGATCAGCCATTTCATCAAAACCATCAAAAAAAATAATTATTTTGCCAACACGAACCAGATGAGAAAATCGATTAAAATCTATTGAAATCTGGTTTTGGGCAAAATGGCTAATAATTATGCCTTCAAGAGAAACTTCCTTTCTTACTTCTTTTAAAGGAACTAATATGGGTGCAGGGTGACGTAAGGGGTCTGCCAGAAAAGCTCTGGCTAAATCGTAAAAAAGAAATTGTGCAAGTGTACTTTTTCCTGTTCCTAAATCTCCTAATACAATTAAAACATTATCTTTTTCTGTTCCAAGCCATCTTGAAAAATAAGCCAGAGCCTGTTGTTTTTCATAAATTGTGTCTGTTTCTAAATGTGGTCTGATAAAAAGATCTTTACCTTCCCATTTTTCGTTAATCCATGCTTTGCAAGCATCTATTCTTTTACATTCATAGTCTGTTAATGGAATTAAAGTTTGAAGAAGTTCTGCATATGTGGTGCATGAAAAATTTTCCTTTTCTAGTTCTTCTCTGTAATTACTATCATAGCCCATAGCTGTGACTGAGATCCATTTGTAATCACTATAGTCTTTTTGTATTTTAGTTTTTTTATCTATCAGATAAGTAAATTCCTGCTCTGTCATTCTTGCATGGCATACTACTACAGCACTAATTGTAAAACCACCAATACCAGAAACTTCACGCTTTATTGTAAAGCTATTTGGTAATCCTTCAATTCTCTGACTCGAATGAACTTCAAAATTTAATAGTGAATAAACATCAGATATTTCATTAATAAAACTTTTTAACCTGCTATCTATATCAAATATAAGGGGATCTTCTTTTTTTGTCTTTACAGATTCAGAACTTAAAGCAACATGATATGTTAGCTCTGGTAAATCCATAGCTTCAATTAGTTGTCTAATTTTTAATTCAAAATCTGCTTTTTCTCGAAAATCGACTATAATGAGTTTTTCATAGGTTTCAGGAATGATTGTTTCCTTAAAAAGAGCGGGTATTAGTAGCCTATCCCTTTGAATAAGTTCATTATTCTTTTTTGCAAATGTTTTTAGCAGGGATAAACATTTTGAATCTTCAAAAAAATCTGGAGACCAAATCATCACCAATTTTTTTGAAAATTTTAACCCGGCCTTAATCATTTCTGATCTTTCACCTGAAGACTCCAACTCCCACTGATCAAAGAAAACTTTTACACCAGCATTTCCCAGACGTTCGGAAAGGCTTTTAGCATGCTTTATATCTGCTTCTGAATAGGCTATAAATGCATCATATTTATATTGTGAAATCATGACATTTAGTTTCCTCTTTTATGGATATCATCTATAATTTCTCTTAAACCTGCTTTTTCTGAGATATCAAGAAATACTTTCAAACCATCATGACCAGGATCAGCCTGTGATTTAACCCAATTTAGTAATGTCTTTATTGCTTTTTTAGAATCTATCAAATCTCTTGCTTTTATTACGCCTTTTTGAAGTGTATCACAATCAGAAATTAAATACAAAATTGCTCCTGCGTTAAGGCATGAAATATCAATGCATTCTTCATGTTCCTTCCCTGAAAGAACTTTAAGAAAACGAATTGCTTCATCTTTTAAATTGGCATATGCTGCAATTTTATCATAAGTAGTACGTTTTAGTCCTAAATCTTCTGGTACAAGTGAATAAGTTTTGGGGCTGGATTTATTATCAAACTCACAGATAATGCTTTCACCCAGAGTAGAAAGTTCGTCCATTCCTTTTTCTTTATTACTATCAAAACCATGAACAACCATTCCTTTTTCATATCCAATAGATTGCATAATATGTGCTACTTTTGGAATAATAGATTCAGAGTAAACACCTCTAAGACCGTGTGTTGGAAGACAAGGACCTGACAAAGACGCTGCAATATTTAGAGTAGAACCAAATCGCATGTGTTTTAAAATTCTAAAAAGAGCATTTGGGTGAACTCTTTCACTCATTCCATTGAATAATCCTATACCAACATTGTTAACAGATTTCACAACTGTTTCAACCGAACAGTTCATATCAACTCCGAGAGCTTCAAGAATGTCAACAGCACCACATCGGGATGTTAAAGCTCTGGAGGCATGCCTGGCGATAATTGCACCTCCTGCCGCAGCAATGACTGCTGCTGCTGAGCTGATATTAAAAGTTTTAAGACTGTCCATACCTGTCCCAGAGTTTTCAACAAGAGGAAATATTTGCGACAAATCTACTGTTTTAGTATCAAAAGATCTAATTGCTTGCCAGGCCCCGACAATTTCATCAATAGTTTCTCCTTTTGAAGAAAGAGCTGCAAGAAAAGCTCCTTGATGAATTTCAGGCTGTTTGTTTTGTAGTATTTCTCCAAATAAATCTTTGCTTTCTTTTTTTGTAAGATTTTTTCCATCCATTAAGTGTTGAATATAACTACCAAAGCGGGATAGAGATTCTTCTTTGTACATTATTTATTCCTCATACTCTCATTCTTAGTTTATTTTTAGGCTATGAGTTTACAATATCAAATCCATTTTTATAAAATCAAGAAATATTTAAATGAGTTTTTATCAATATCTTGATAGTTAATTATGCTATTATATCAAAAGGGAATATTTGCATCTTTATATAATATTTGCTATAATTTTAAATTTTTTTTTATTATCTGGACTGAAGTTGGAAAAAAAGACAATGCAGAATAAGCGCTTACGAATTTGTTTACTTAGTTATAGGAGTAATCCTCATTGTGGTGGTCAGGGAGTTTATATAAAACATCTTTCCAGTGCGTTAAAAAAGCTTGGCCATAAAGTTGATGTTATTTCCGGACCTCCTTATCCTGAGCTATCCAGAAATATTCGCCTTGTTAAGCTGCAAAGCCTTAATCTTTATGATCCAGACGATTTATTTCGAACTCCTGATATAAAAGAATTACGATCTTTAATCAATTTGTATGAATGGTTAAGTGTTTCTGCTATGGGATTTCCAGAACCAACTTCATTTGGGTTTCGTGCATATCAATATTTAAGAAAGAATCTCCATCATTACGATATTGTTCATGACAACCAGTGTTTATCCTATGGTATTTATGGAATTAGTAGGAGAAAACCATTAATTGCTACAGTACATCATCCTATGACAGTAGATCGAAGGATTGCCATTAAAACAGCTCCTAATTTATTAAGAAAAATACAGGCAATAAGATGGTATTCATTTATAGGTATGCAAAAGCGTGTTGCCAGAAAAATTTCAAAAATTGTTACAGTTTCAAAATGCGCAGCACAAGATATTCATGAAGAATTTAGAATACCAATCAGTAAGTTTAAAGTTGTTCCAAATGGTATAGATATTAAATCTTTTATACCCATGCCATCAGTTAAAAGAGATCCTTCCAGACTTTTAACAACAAATAGTGCGGATATGCCTTTAAAAGGTCTTAAATATCTATTGGATGCTGTTTACGAAATTAGAAAAAAGAGAAATATTAAATTATTTGTTGTAGGAACTCCAAAACCTGGTGGATTAATTGAAAAATATGTAAAAAAGAAACAACTGGAAACAAATGTTAATTTTTTGGGAAGAATTGATCAATATACCTATAATTTGCAATATGCAAAAGCTGGAATGGCCATTGTTCCTTCCCTTTACGAGGGATTTGGTTTACCTGCTGGTGAAGCTATGGCATGTGCAGTCCCTCTGATAAGCACAAGTGGTGGAGCACTTCCAGAAGTTGTTGGTGATGCTGGTATATTAGTTACACCTGGAAAGACCGATGAATTAGTTAAACAGATTACTTACTTAATGGATAACCCCAATGATGCATATAACATTGGGCAAAAGGGATTTAAAAGAGTTCATAGAGAATTTACATGGAAAAAAGCAGCTGAAAAAATGGTTGAAATTTATAAAGAAAGTATAGACAGAAGGAGCAAATAGATTTGATTACTGTTTCCATGAAAAAATTATCCCTCAAACCTGGAGATCGAGTTCTTGATATTGGTTGTGGTTCTGGACGTCATGTTTGTGCTTGTGTAAGAAAAAAAGATGTTATGGTATGGGGTGTTGATCGATGTCATTCTGATTTGCTCAAAGCAAAAGAAAATCTAAACTTTGAAAAAAGTTATGGTGTATCAAATGGAGTATGGAAATTATTATCAGGTGATATAACTCATTTACCTTTTTCTGATGAATTTTTTGATGTAGTAATTTGCTCAGAGGTACTTGAACATATTCACAATGAAAAAAATGCAATGAAAGAAATTATAAGGGTTTTAAAAAAAAATAAATACCTTATAGTTAGTGTGCCTGAGTATTTTCCAGAAAAAATTTGTTGGATGCTTTCAAAAGAATACAGAAATACTCCTGGTGGTCATATAAGAATATATAAAAAAAAGCAGATAATAAAACGTCTGGAATCTTTAGGTGTAAAAATGTGGGATAAACACCATGCACATGCTTTACACTCATTTTATTGGTGGTTAAAATGTTTTGTTGGACCAGGTGATGATGACAATTTTTGGGTAAGGTGTTATCATAATTTTTTGGTATGGGATATGGTTCACAAATCAAGATGGGTTCGATTAATAGAAAAAATATTGAATCCTCTTGTTGGAAAAAGTAATGTTATGTATTTTTACAAAACAGATCAGGGATGAAATCTATATTTTATATTTTCAAAAAAAAGTGCTTTATTCAGCCCTCATTGGAAAAAAAGGATAATAAAATAAATGTTTGATGGTGCAGCTTCTCGAAAGATACAACCGTTGTATGTTGATATAGATCTTACAACAAATTACATAAGAACCGTTCAAAAAAAATCAGGTGAAATTCCCTGGTCAATTGGCGGAAAAACTGATCCCTGGGATCATGTTGAAAGTGCAATGGGACTTTCTGTTGGTGGATATTCTCATGATGCAAGGCGAGCATATTTATGGTTGGCCAATAGTCAACTCCCAGATGGTAGCTGGTGGGCGGAATATGTAAGTGGAAAACCACAAAAAGATACATATAAAGACACGAATATGACAGCTTACATCGCTGTTGGTTTACTTCATTACTATTTAATAACTGGAGATAAAGCGTTTATAAAAGAACTCTGGCCTACTGTTACCAAAGCAATTGATTTTACTGTAAATCATCAGGGCCAGGAGGGTGAAATATATTGGGCAGAAAGTGCAAATGGATCGGTTGAAAAAAGAGCTTTACTCACAGGTTCCAGTTCAATTTTTATGAGTTTAAGTTGTGCTGTTCGTCTTGCAGCAATTGTTGGGGATAGTAAATTGCATTGGGAATCTGCAAGAATGAAACTTGCACGAGCTCTTAGATCTTATCCCCATGTTTTTGATCAAACAAAATCTAATTTTTCAATGGATTGGTATTATCCTGTTTTATGTGGGGTTCTTACTGGAAAAGCAGCTCATAAACGCATTGATGACCAATGGGAAACCTTTGCTATTCCTGGTTGGGGAATTCGATGTGTTTCAGAACGTCCCTGGGTAACAATGGCAGAGTCTTCAGAATTAAGTATGGCTCTGGCATCTATTGGTCGTTTTCTTGAAGCAGAACAGGTTTTGGGCTGGATAAAAAACAATCAATATGAGAATGGTGCTTACTGGATGGGCATAACTGTTCCAGATAAAATTATTTACACTGATGAACAAACAACCTGGACAGGAGCAGCTACTCTTTTAGCTGCTGATATGATATATTCTTTAACTCCAGGAAGTAGATTGTTTATGCATAACTATATGAAAACACATAGATTCATGTATGAAGTTAACTAACAGTAATATGAATCGAAAGATACAGAACGATTATGTTTACAAATAAAATTTTCAGCCAAACTAGAGTACTATTGTTATTTATTATAATTATATTTATGCTTTCAGGTTGTGGTCTTTTTAAAAAAACAAAAACAGGACTTGTTTTATTAGACTCTAGTGAAGTCAGACAAATTAATTGGTCAGATGATCTTAATTTTAAGGATCTAAGCAATGCTGTCCAACAATCAATATCTTATTATAAAAGATTGCCAGAACATTATCGCTTTAAATATAACGACATGAAATATTCTCCACAGGAAATGATAACATCCATGAATATTTTCTGGGAAATAATTGAAACAATTGATCCTGAAGTCTTACCTGATAAAATCGATAAAATATTTCATGTATTTGAAAGTCGAAATAATGATGCAAAGGCATTTTTTACAGGATATTATGAACCAGTTCTTAAAGGATCTGCTCAAAGATCTAAACATTATAATATTCCTTTATATGAAATTCCACCAGATATTGCTCGCATTCATGTTGGTGATTTCAATGATAAATATAAAGGAGTCTGGATTACAGGGCGAGTTAAAGGAAAAAAGTTTGTTCCTTATGAATCAAGAGATTCAATTGTATATAAAAAAGCCCTTGAAAGTCGTGCAGAAGTAATTGCTTTTGTAGAAAATCATATAGAATTATTTTTCTTGCAAATTCAAGGATCAGGACAGGTTTGTTTTGAAGATAAAACATGTATTCGAGTTAATTATGCAGGACAAAATGGTCACCCTTATCGTGCTGTAGGTCGACTGCTAAAAGAGATAATTCCAAAAGAAAAAATGTCATTACAATCAATAAAAGATTATTTGTACGACAATCCAAAAGAAGTTAGAAGTATATTAAAATATAATCCCAGTTATACTTTTTTTCGCACGGTTCCAGTTGGACCATTGGGAAATATAGAAGTACCATTAACAGCCTGGAGATCTGTAGCTATGGATCACAAAATCATACCAAAAGGAGGTCTGGTTTTTTATCAAACAACTTATCCAGAATATGAAGCTGATCTTATTAAAAATTGGAAACCTATCCAATGTTTTGCACTTGTTCAGGATACTGGAGGAGCTATTCGTAACCATGGACGTGCAGACATCTTTTTTGGTGCAGGAAAACATGCTGGAAGACTCGCAGGCCCTATGAAACAAGAAGGACGTATATATTTACTTGTTGCAAAAAAATCATACATTAAATTAAGAAAACCATTGATTGATTAGATAAAGGTACTAATTTAACTGGGATTTTTACAGGAAAGGAGAAAAAATGGAAGAAACAGTAAAACTAATTATTGACAATGAAACCATTGAACTTCCTATTATTTATGGAAGTGAAGGCGAACGTGGAATTGATATTTCATTATTAAGGCAAAAAACAGGTTATGTTGCAATGGACCCTGGATTTCGAAATACAGGAAGTTGTACAAGCTGTATCACTTACATTGATGGGAAAAAAGGAATTATGAGATATCGGGGAATTCCCATTGAGCAACTTGCCGAAGAATCAACTTTTAGAGAAACTGTATACTTATTAGTCAATGGTGTTTTACCAACATCTCAGGAAATTAAAGATTTTTCAAACTTATTGAACGAACACTCGATGGTTCATGAAGACATGCAAACATTTTATCAAAATTTCCCAAGATATTCTCATCCTATGGGAATCTTATCCTCAATGGTAAATGCTCTTCAGAGTTTCTACCCTTCATTAAGAAATACTTCTGTTGAAGAAAGAACAGATATGGTTGTTACACGTCTTATTTCTAAAGTAAGAACCTTAGCAGCTATGTCATATAAAATTTCAAGAGGTCATAAAGTTGTTTATCCTCGAGCAGACCTCAGTTATTGCCAGAATTTTTTAAATATGCTTTTTGATACTCCTGTTAAACCTTATGAAAATGACCCTCTCAAAGTAACAGCTTTAAGTAAATTTTTAATTGTTCACGCCGATCATGAGCAAAATTGCTCAACTGCTGCAGTAAGAATGGTTGGTAGTGGCCGTGTAAATCTTTATGCTGCAATATCAGCAGGTATCTCTGCATTATGGGGTCGCTTACATGGTGGCGGAATCCAGGCAGTAATTGAAATGCTTGAACAAATTAATGCTGAAGACAATAATATTGAAATGTTTATAAAACGTTTCAAAGACCCAAATGATCCTTTTGAAATGGATGGTTTTGGGCATCACATTTATGAAACACTTGATCCCAGATCAAAAATTATGAAAAAAGTTTTTATAGAACTTTTAGAGACAATGGATGTTGGTGATCCATTGATTGATACTGCCTTAGAATTGGAAAAAAAGATTTTAGCTGATGAGGAGCTTTTAAGTCAAAACTGTTTACCTAATCATTACTTTTACAGTTCATTAGTATTATATTTGATAGGGATTCCCAAAAATATGCATACGTTATTATTTGCTATTGGCCGTTTACCAGGCTGGATTGCTCAATGGAAAGAAGGTCATGATGATCCTAAATGGAAAATAGCTCGTCCTCGTCAAATATATGTAGGACCAACTGTTCGAGATTATAAGCCTTTAGAGCTACGTTAATATTCTATTTTAGTAATAATATGCTACAAGGATCATCTTATAATATTCCCAAAGATAGAAAAACGTTTGATCATCTTGTCCAGGATATTCGCGATAATTTTTCACAAAGCCTGACTCTTAAAGAGCAGGCTTTGCTGGAACATTTTCCTGACTCTGAAGGCAATATTTATAGACGAATAAATGCTGCATGCCCTGTATTATGGGTTGCACCTCATGGCTATTTTGGTGATGCTCTTCACACCGATTATGTAGCAATTGCCGCTGCTGAAATGATGGCAGGTTCTTGCCTGGTAAATAACAAACAATTCCGATGTCCTAAACCAGAACCTGGCTATGGTGAAATTGTAAATCTAAACGATCCTGATGATCCTGGACCACATACAAAGACTTTTATAAAAAAACTTCTTTCTGCAACCTCAATTATAAGGTTAAAAACATCTGATGCCCCTTTTGTTGTTTTTTTATTGAATCTGCCTGAATCAGAGGGAAATTCAATGGAAATTTCATTTGCCACAAGTGATGAAAAGCATGATTCACAATCTTCTGCATGGATTAGTCGCTTAAAGGAGTCCTTGAGCATAAAAGGCTATAACATTACGTTTCTTGAAAAAAGATTTCCCTCATACGAGCGTACTCTTTTTTCATATTTTTTCCAAAAACAAAATGAAACAGGACCTCTCAGACTAATACAAATTCGCCTTAATTGTAACGATATATTATTTCCAGAAACTATAGCTTCTGTTTCAGGTTTTTTATCCCGTGCCCTTTCATACACAACACAATTTGAAAATAATTCAAAATTAGCTATACAACATATTCAAGAAACTGATTTAGAACAAAGCAGTGAAAAAGAAGCTGATATGCGATTAGTCGAACAGGCTGGAATGAAACTAACAGAAATTATTTCAAGACATTATGAAAATGCTATGATTGAAGCTGGAAAATATCTTGTTAAGACTTTTTTTGAGAATGATATTGAAAAGGCACGACAAAAAAATCCTGTAAAAGATAAATCACTTTATCAATTAATCTTATACCTCCAAAAACAAAAAAATAATGCTCCCTCAAAGTCCTGGCTTTATAATGCTGTTAATTTAGCTGTTGATTATTCAGATTATAATCGTTTCCATAAATATGGAAAACTATTATTAAGTCATAAAGTATTATTATTACCAATAGATAGCCCTTCTATAAAAAAGAAACTGATCCAGGAAATAGTTGAAAAAAAATTTACAGTATCCCAATTAAAAGATCGTATTTCACAAATCAAAAAAAATCCTCCTGATGAAAATCTTCCAGTAGTTAAAAGTAAAAAGTATAAAAAAAAATCTATAAATGAAAATAAAAAACCACGTTTGTTAAAAAAATCAGAAAAAACAGGAGATTTACTCTCAAAAAAAATACTAGATGTTGTGGAAGAACCTGAAAAACTGTTTAACAAAAATGTTAGTCAACATTTTAACAAAAAATCTCTGACAGATATTTCAACTGGTAAACGAAAACAAATTCTAAGGAAGCTAAAAAACAAACATACTGGAATTTTATCAGAAATTCAGCAGTTAAAATCTAATATTCGTAATCATGAAAATTATTTACATAAGTATCAAAATTTAATGGTTGAGATGGAAAATTCATTGAAAGATAAATCTCAGGTTTAGTGCAGGAGAAAAAAATGAGTCTAACACAAAAAAAAATAAAAATAAGTGAAAATGAATATTTAGAAATTGAGAAAAAATCAAAAGAAAAACATGAATTTTACAAAGGAGAATGCTTCGCAATGGCAGGAGCTTCTCGCAAGCACAATATTTTATCATTAAAGCTGATGACATTATTAAAATTGATTGTGTTAAATTTTCATGCAATCTCTCTGAATTATATTCTTCTGTATTATAATGAAAGGAAAGCAATGGGAAGCTTACAAATAAAATCTATCATTTATTTATATCTGTTTATATTAATTTTTTTTATAGCTGGATGTATAACTCAAGTAGAGTATATTCCAGAGAAAACAACTACAAAACAAAATCAAAAAAAACAGGCATCTCAACCACCTCCATGTCATTTAACAGAAAACAAGCCGAGGCCATCATGGATAGACAATCCTCCACAAAATAGTCAGTATCTGTTTGGTATTGGTGTTGCCCCAAAGCAAAGCCCTGTATCAAACCAGATTCAAGCGGCCAGAATTCTTGCCATGCGTGATATTTCTCAACAAATTCAAGTTCATGTAAAAAGCCTGTTTCAGGAAAAATTAAAAACAAGTAATTCGGAATCAGATATAAATATAACAAGCAGCACTGAACTAAAAGCCGAGGCTTTACTTAGGGGCGTAAAGATAGTGGATCAATGGAATGATACATCAGCTTGTAATATTTATATGCTTGCATCTGTTGCCCTGGATATTTCTCATGAATCCCCGAACAGGAAGTCTGAAACCCAACAATTACAACAAAC
>Ga0272440_1002777_pt1 | contig 13453 bp, 10 predicted proteins | sample SSMMMBAug17_FD_192440 | JGI IMG/M metagenome (GOLD analysis project Ga0272440, IMG submission 192440) | Marine sediment archaeal communities from Little Sippewissett salt marsh, Falmouth, MA, United States - SSM-MMB-Aug17 | ecosystem: Environmental > Aquatic > Marine > Wetlands > Sediment ...
ATAGACACGAAAAATTCTGAATTCTTACACTTTTTTTTAATTATTATTAATTTTTTTTGATTATTTTTTGTATTCTGAAATATATTAGCATGTTATAAAAAATACCAACACTTATAGACCTATGCGAATATTTTCTTTATGAATTAAATATATAAGCATATTAAGCATGTTATATAATAATTATAAAAACACATATAAATCAAAAATATTTATTTATAAAAAAATGATCAAATTTGGTATAATATTTGCTTTTTATTAATAAAAATTAAGTTAATCAGAAGGCAATATTTATACCATGAAAAACCTAAATTGAACGATAATACCGAAATTATTCGTCCAGAAAAAAATCTTTTACAAAAAGCAGCTTTTTCAGGAGCTTTAATTCCTTTTTATCGCCTTGAATATTCATTTCCAATGGAATCTAATGCGTTTGTACTGGCATACGAACAAAGTCAAACAAAGATTTGTGTCTTTTCTGGTTCAGCAATATGGCAAGAATTCTTTTTTGCAGACACTTTAATTAATGAAAAGTGGACGTGGGCTTCATACTTCATTTCGTACTATGTATGGTAAACCCTTGAATCATCTGGAACACGAATGGGTCTTATCCCAAACATGGTTTTTCGCATGGATTTTATTTGTGATTAACAACCTTTATCCCCTAATATCATGGGGCTTTCATTGATCAGTATTATTGGATTTATTCGCATGAAACGAAAGAAATGGCAGTACCCGGATTATTGGGATGATGATATGTTGTGAACTGATTAGACAATTATTTCCTCGGGCTTCATTCATTTATCAGCCAGCACTTATTATTTACAGCCACTGGCTTTGCAAACGAATGTCTGTAAACAGTGAATATTGTTAAATTTTATTTTTAATTAATTAATATCTTGCATATTTGTTTCCTTTGTGATAAAAATTATTGTAAATAACGCATAGGTCTATAAGTTTTGGTATTTTTCAATAACCGAGAATATACATATGTTTAAGAACGTATGTAAGGGCAAACCTTGTGTTTGCCCTTCGACAAAAAACTCGAAACGCACCTATGTCCGAAACCAATGTGTTTAATTATGACAATAGGTTTGATCTCAGTTTTTGCTCGAGGGCAAACACAAGGTTTGCCCTCTAAATTCGTCCTCGGACGTAATTATATTCTCGCTTATTGAAAAATACCAAAACTTATAGACCTATGCGGTAAATAATAATAAAATATAGCATTTTTTGGGGTAATGACAATAAGGAATACTCGAAAAATAATTTTCCCTTTTATCTTTAATTAACATATGGCATGTTATCTGAGAAAACCTACCTTCGGGTGAAATAGTTTCTGATTGATTTTTCAAACAGTTATTCACTTTTTGCATTTAAAACCAATTCACCCGAAGGTGGATTTTCTCAGATATCATTCCATATAATCGATTTGCACGTAGAGACGTAGCATGCTACGTCTCTACAGAACAAAAACCCCGATGAACATTTTTTCAAATGGGGAACTTATTTTCAGAGCATTCCTAAGTTATTATTCAACTGTAAAGGAAGGAGGATTTCATAATGAAAAAAATGAACAAATTGTATATTATTTTTTTTAGTTATTGCTTTTTGAATATAACTGCACTCTATGCAAATACATGTGGAGATACATCGGGAAGCGATCTTTCTGGAATAATTATTGATCAAATAACATTGACAAAATCACAATCTCCGTACTGCATAACAGATGATCTAATTATTGGTGGCAATACGCAATTTACGATTGAACCAGGTGTTATCGTTAAATTTTTGACCGAACCAACTATTTCAAAAAAATTAAATATCATTGTTTTAGGTAAAATCGTTGCAAGGGGAACTCAAGACGATCAAATTATTTTTACTTCGTCTAACCCATCTCCATCTCCTGGAGATTGGGGCTCTATTCATTTAAGGAATAATTCAAAAGCAGCTATTTATGATGAAAATGGTGAATACGTTGATGGCAGTATTTTTGAGTATGTCATTGTAGAATATGGCGGTAGTGTTGACGATAAAAGTACGATCAAGGCAGAAGAATCTCCTTTCATGAAACATGTGACGATTCGGAATAACAAAAACACCGGTGTTTACTTTACCAACAGCGCGCAATTAGTTAATTGTGTCTTTATCAACAACAACTGCCTGAATAATCCAAGTGCTGTTGCTGCCGAATCAGATATCACAATTATCAATTCAATTTTTCAAAATAATACCTCGAATAAGCAAACGATTCTAGCGACTGATCTAAAAATGGAAAATAGTATTTGCATTGAAAATGATGGAGAAAACATTGTACAATTGTCAAATGGAAGTATTACCCGATGTTCAATTCTAAACAATTCAGGAATTGGAGTTGTCTCTGACAATTATACGATTTCAATCGCGCATTCAAATATATACAGCAATGATGCATATAACATTTATAATGATTCTCCAAATAATATTACTGTGACAACATGTTTTCTGGGGGCGCCTGATATTAACACAGCAATGACTTACATCTATGACAAGACTGACAATCCCAATAATGGAAATGTTATCGTTGAAATGCTGCTAACTCAGATGACTTCAGATGCTCCGCAGTTATTTTCAAAATTTAAGCCCTTACAGCAAATCATATTAATGCTGGACATTCTTGCCGAGAATAATGAACAAGAACTAATTTTTGAAGATAATATGACTTTCTCCATGCTGAACAATATGGAAAAAATTATTTATCTAATGAAAAATTTTGCAAATTCAAATAACGATGATTAAACAGCTTCAGGTTTTCTCAATATGCAAATACTATATAGCTTAAGAGTATGCTTTAATAAAATTAATCATATTGTTTTGTTGTTTTTTTTGATTGTTCCTTTTTTTCACCCCCTGGTTTTTTCCAATGAAAAATTGCCCGGAGAAAAAAAGCAAATCAAGACACCAGAAAATTCTCTTTTAATTTTTAAATCTTATAAAAATAAAAATGAAAAGTTTGTAATAGTTGAACTGGTTAAACCATCCAATGATCTGCGTGCTATCGGTTTCGATTTACAGTACAGTACTGATAAGCTGAAATATATTAACTATAAAAAGGGACTCCTTATTGAAAAATTTGATTTGTTTCAAGTTGTTGAGTTACAGAAAGGATTATTACGTGTAGGCGGAGTTGAAGCAAGAGACGATCATATAAAAAAAACACAATGTGGAGAAATGTTAACGTTAAGATTTCAAATAATTGATAATGGTGAATCACCATTTCATGTGTTTAGATTAAAAGATGATATCGCTCAATACAAAGTGATTGTGCAACAGGAAGAAAAATAACATTAATATTAAGGAGGGTTATAATGGTAAAAAAAATAATTTTTACAACAATTTTAATATTAACTTGTATCTTTTCAAGTACAGTTTTTGCTGATTATCAAGCAATATGCGTCAGAGCAATTGCTGGTAGTGAATCAAGTGAACATGTAACAATGGATAATTATGCAATAACATTAAAAGGTATTGTCAGAGGAAACGCAACCCTTTATAAATGGGACTTTGGAGATGGTAAAGAAACTGAATGGACCAATATTACTGATCCTTACAATCTTGGCGTAAAGCATACATATACTGGAACTGTTGGTAAAAAATTTCTTGCAACGCTTTATGTCAAAGATGAAGAGGGGACAGAATCGTTTGATAGGTTTCCAATCGTCATAGCACTTCCTTCTGATGCAGATATTAGCATTGCAGAACATTTTAATTTGAAAAGAAGAATTGCAATAGCCGAAGGACTTTGGTGGCTTCATACACAACAAAAAAGAAATGTTTTTGCTGAGGGGAGTCCCGGGTATGAACAACCTTATGGTTACTGGATTGAAACTTCATCGACTGACTATAATGTCGTTGCAAGTGGTGTTGCAATTGAAGCGTTTCAAATGGATGGAATTAAAGCCATAGGAGATTATGATGGCGATCCCTATGTGGAAACAGTTCAAAGAGGGTTAAATTATTTACTCAGTAAAGTTTATAGCACCGAGATTGGCTTACAGACTGCTGGCGATCCGGATACCAATGGAAATGGTATTGGTTTGTATATTAACTATACCAGCGCACTTGACAATGCTCGTCAGACTTATATCGGCGGCATATGTGCTTTGTCATTTGCAACCAGTGGTTCTCCCAATAGAATCGCTGAAGTTGGCAGGGTAAATGTAAAAGGAAGAACATATAAAGAAATTGTTCAAGATTTTGTTGATTTTTTTGCATGGGGACAGTGTGATGAAAGCACGGGGGCCAGCAGAGGTGGATGGCGTTACTATGCGAATTATTCTAATGCAGATATGTCAACAACTCAATGGCCTCCTTTAGCAATGCGATATGCTGAGAAAAAAAATGATCCTGCTATGATGGGTGCCGTTGTACCCCAATTTGTAAAAGATGAATTATCTATCTATTTATCGAACGTTCAAAATATTTCAAAAGATACAAACAATGGCGGGTTTGGTTATAACGATACGACGGGTCATATTAATGTGACAAAAGCTGCTGCTGGAATGATATGTTATGAATTCATAAAAACGCCTCTAAATCAAACATTTATAGAAGAAAAGACGATTCAAATGGCTATCGGGTTCATCTATCGTCATTGGAATGATTCCAGCACTGATTGGATATATCAAAAAATTCTTGGTAACAGTTATGGTATGTATGGTGTAATGAAAGCTTTTAGAATACCAGAGGAAGATGAAATTATTGACCATCTGTATATCACTGAATATGATTATAATAATGACACACAAACATCCAATTTATTTGATTGGTACTATACCCCTCAAGGTCAGGAAAATACTGGTCTGGGAACATACATTATTAATCATCAGAAGATTGATGGTAGCTGGAATGATACAGCAGGTGGCCCAAATGATCTATATGGTACTTTTTCAACCGCCTGGCATATATTGACACTTCATCCAGGTGTTGGTATTCTTCAACCTGTTGCAAATATATGTAATTGCGGATATTTAGAGTATGATTTATTTCAAGACATAAGATTGGATGGATCATGTTCTTTTCATGTTGATCAATTCAGGAATATAATTAACTATGAATGGGATTTCAGCTATGATGGAAAAACATTTACAGCGGATGCAACAGGTATGAATGTAACTATCAATGGCGGATTTCAGAAAGAAGGTTATTATATAATTGCACTGCGCGTGATTGATGATAACCCAAATGTTCCCCAATCAAATATTGCATCATGTTCAATATATATTCATCCGCCGCCGCATGCACCTCATCCAAATGCAGGTGGACCTTATGAGGGATGGATTGGAAAACCGGTTACTTTTGATGCATCGAAATCATGGGATCCCAATGACGACCCGCTTACTTTTGAATGGGATCTGGACAATGATGGCATCTTTGGTACTGATGACGATAAACTTTTTGATATTGAAAACACCTTTGATAAAACAGGTGAAACAGTTTCATATACATGGACAACTGAATATGAGGGGATCGTGGCATTGCGCGTAACTGACCAACCCCAGCAAGCCTACACACCCATTTCAAAAATTGCGTCTGCGTCAGTTATAATAGGAAATCACCCTCCTGTTTCTGATGCAGGTGGGAGTTATCGAATTAAAATATATCGATCAAGTCGTCTGAATGGGTCAAATTCTTATGACTCTGATCCGAATGATAGTATTACATATGCGTGGGATTTGAATAATGATGGTAACTTTAGCGACAGTCTGGATATGAACCCAGTTTTTACATGTAGTCAAGAACCACTTATCCATCAAGTAAATCTTAAGGTTACAGATAGTTTTGGTAAATATAATATTGATTCAGCAACTGTTGAATGCGTTGATATCTGCGTTGAGGATAATACTGGAAGCATAGATATTGTAAGAAAATATGATTATGAGAGTTCTGTCGTTAATGATGAAAATATGTTTCAATTGACAGTCAGAATACAAGAGGCTCCAAATACAGTATCTGCTCTTGGGTTTGTCGTTGAATACCCCCATGAACTTATTGAATACAATGAAATTTTTTGCAAAGGACCTTTAGTTCATGGATTTACCTTATTTCATGTATTCCAAAATGCTCCAGGAAAATTGACAATTGGCGGTTTTGCCCCTGAAAATGATTTTTCAAATTCAATTCTCAAAGGTGAAAGTGGTGATATAGTACACTTAAGCTTTAATAGAATAAGTTCCTCAATTGATACAATTGATGAGATTACTCTCAGTGAATTAAAAGACGATATTGCAACATGGTCATCATCTGGTAGCTGTGTAAATTCTTTGTGCGATTGTGATATTAACAAAGATGGTGAAATAACGCCAATGGATGCACTTGGTGCGTTTCAAAAATATTTGCAAATATGTCCAACCCAATGCTGCGGTGACTGTAATGGAATATGCTGTGATGTCAACCTTGATAACGAATGCACTCCTGCTGATGCCTTAGAGATATTCAGAGGATACTTAGGCATTACTCCTAACGCATGTTCAAAACAATAATACTGATATCATCGTTTTTGACTGACTGATATTTATTTATTTTTGTGTAAACATGTTTGATTGACTGCGCATAAATATTAACGTGCTATTTATGCGCAGTCACTAAATATAAATAATGAAAATTTAGCATGAAAATAATTCCATATTTAATGTTTCTACTTATACTTATCTTCAGCGAACCATTTAGTCCGTGTTTTGGATTCAATGAAAGCATAAATACATGTAACGAAGATGATTCAGGAAGTATTGATGTTGTTCGTGTAAATGCAGGTTTTGTCGGAACCGAAGAAAAAAGTGTTGTTATTTCAGTTAGAATCCAGAATGCGCCGAATATCGTTCAATCCTTGGGTTTTGAACTGCTGTATCCATCAGAATATTTAGTATTTAAAGATTACAGTACAAAAAGTACCTTAGTTGAAAACTTTACTACCTTTCAGATAGTACCGAAACAGGATGAAAATTCAACGCTCGTTATCGGCGGTTTTTCACCTGAGTACGATTTGAAAAATGCAATTCTCAAAGGTGAAAGCGGCATACTTGTAAATATTGAATTTATTGTTCTTGAGTGCCCCAGAAATACGAACGATAAAATTACAATTAATCAACCTAAAGATCATTTTTCTTCATGGCTGGCATCGGGGGCATGTATACATTGCGGATGTAGTTGCGACATAAATGGTGATATTGAAGTTACGCCAAAAGACGCCTTATGTGCTTTTCAAAATTATATGGATATCTGTCCCACATTCTGTGGGAACTGTGATAATATATGTTGTGATGTCAACTTAGATGGTACATGTACTCCGGCAGATGCATTAAATATTTTTAGATCATATCTCGGAATTGAAACAACGACTTGTATGAATCAAGATGTGATAACACCAGCACAATAGTATCAATTATTGTGCTATGATTGTGCGTCCAATTTGTTACTCATTAACAAAAATCTTTAAAAAATGAATCATTTCAGGTAGACCTATTTTTCCATCTCCGCCAAAGTCTTGAATAGAAAAAGATATCGTTTTTTCATATTCAATTTGAATGTTTTGAATGATCCAATTTCTAATATCATCTTTTAAGTTTTCTAGACGAACAACCGTTTTGGCTCTAGAAATGACATTAAAAACTATTTTTAATAATACACCTGATGAACCTTTGACGAGGATGTTATTACCGGGTTCTATTCCTGCAACGCGCAGGTTGTCAGATGATAGCTTATTTAAATTAAAGAAGCTAAAACCATTTGTAATGAGTTCACCGCGTTCAAATCCTTGATATACAAACAAATCAGAATTGAACTGTAGATCAAATCCAAAAGAACTTATATCATTAGGAGCATTATTTATTTTTATTACAAAAACTGCATCTTTTCCGATTTCTAAATCATGAATTAGATCAATTTCAATGTGAGCAGAATATGCAAAACTTCCTGCTTGTAAAATTAGTGCGACGAAGAGCATATATATAAAATTTCTATCCATCATTTCAACCTTCTAAGGTTAATGTTTAAGGTCTGAGGTCCAAATCTAAAGATGGGGACTCCAAAGTGTTAAAAACGTGAAACATACTTTTCGGGTATTCCAAATAAAGAATTAATACACTTGATTCTTCTTTCTAATCAATAACCAAAATATTAATAAAAACACAATAAAAATACTGATCAATACAACAAGAATGCAGATCAGAATTATTAAGATATTTTTCAGATCGCTAAAAAGTTCTTTATCAATTTGATCAATATTCTCATTATTTACCTTTTGTGTAAAAAGCTCGTTATGTGTGTTGTCAGTTGCTTCTGTTAAATTTTCGTTATTCGATTTATGATTATGGGGCCTTCTGATTTGGTTGTTCTGATGATATATTTCGCCATTTTGTTTTTTGAATAAATCCTTATTATCTGAATGAGATGGCTGATCATAATCATTATCAATAATTTTTTTGTTTTTGGAGCGATCAAAGATATTTTTCATTTGATTCTTGTTTTGATCAATTGTTTCAAAAGAATATACATTATTTTTATGAAGATTCTTGTTGGAAAAATCTTCATAATTTCTAATGTAAATGGATGTTTTTTTTTTAGTTATTCTCTCAGAGTCCCCCTGATTGTTATTCAACAGACTGGAATTATTTGAACTATCATAACTATCATAATTATCTGAAATATCTTTAATATCTAACAAATCGGAGGTGTCTGATCTTGTAGCATTTCCTTCATATTCTATGCTGGCAGGAACCCAATTCTTCATATCATCTTTTAAGTTTGCTAAAACCAACCTGCACCCTTTGTCACTAATGATAATGAAATTTAAATACGCGATAATGAAATCATCATTGATTTCTTTTGAAAAAGTAGCTGCCACGCCACCTACTCGAACAACACCAGGAGAAAGATTATTTACATTAAAAAAACTAAAATTTTCATGGATAAGTGAACCCTGTTTATAGCTTGTGTGCTTTAAGACGCTTACGTCATATATCAAATCAAAACCAAAAGAATTCAATACAAGTGAATTAACATTGGTCCCCCTTATTTCTAATACAAGCTCTTTCTCCTGTGCATGATATAATTTTAATTTGAAGCTTTCAGCACCAGAAACGAATGGAAGAAAAAGAATGAAAAAAAATAAAAGAATATGAGTATTTTTATTTGGATATTTCATAAATAAAAAATTAAAAAAATATTAAGAAAATTGTGAAAAAAAATTTTTACATTTCGAACAACTGGAGTCCACATCTTTAGAAGTTGGCGAGACACTCAAATCTTAAAAAAAAATGGACTCCAGTCGTTAAACACAAACATCAAAATGGGAAATATATTTTTCAAACCTTCCATATTAGTGAAGGAAATGTTTTGGTGGCTAAACTTAAATAATGCCTGAATGTATTTTCATTCATAACATGTAGCCAGCCAGACATTATTGCTTTAGAATATTTGAAAAAGTGACTATACACCAAAAAAACTTCAGGTATTTCAACCATTGCTTTATTACCGGATGCGATGGCATTATTGTATGAATGAAATACACAACCGATTTCATCTGTCCCTCATTGTATGCAGCGTTTTTATTCTTATTAATTTTCTCAATTCTAGCTTTGTCATCAAGACCCGCTGTTAATTTCATCAGTTTGGGTGCCGCGACTGTAGCTCGCCAAAAAAGCATCCATCCCATGATTACAACACCGATAGCTGTCAGGAAAGGCGATGCATGGACAAAAGCGGCTTTGAAATTTTCGGACATGGCCATTGTTCCCATATGCATGGCAACTTCAGCAAGACGTCCAATAGTTTTCTCAAGCTGCACAGCAGAATAAGGTTCTCTTATAGCAGCTCAAAGGCATGATGTGCGTATTAAAATCCCATATTAATAGATATTTAGCATATTGTGGCCTTTTTGTCAATAGGCAAGTTGGGGTTTACTTAAGAGTCCATCAGTTAATCAGACGAATCAGAATTCTTCTTCATTAAATATATTTTTTTACTGCGTCCAAAGTTCCATGTTTACGAAGATAGTCGTGTAAGCGGGGGCTGTTGCCAACCCACAAAACTGTTACCAGTCTACACGCTTCCCTAAGAACCGTACATGTGACTTTAACCACATACGGCTCAAGCATTTCTAAGGCCTTTTTCAAAACCCAGTTTTTCAACGGATTAAAAGCATGGAAATCACGCCCAGTTTTTATCATTCCATTTTCAATCTTATCAAAGGCCGCCCTTTTCCATTTTTCATCCCAAGGAACACAATTCACTTCCTTTTTCAGTCTGATGGGAATACCTTTACATGTTAAGATTTAAGAACTTTCTGAACTATAAATACCATGACTTTTGTTACCCCTTTGGTGAATAAGGCTTTTTCATCTAAGAGCTGAAGATTAAAACTTCAGAAAAATCTTCACAATACATACTTGTAGACAACAATCGTTTCGATTGGCATTCTTCCAATCAAGTAACGCAGGCTTTCACCAGTAGCTTCTGTGGCTACTCCCAATCTACGAACTCCTGTTTTTATGTCGCTCTCAAGTTATCTTGTGATGAAACACCCCTCGGAAGTCTGCACCCTTTCAAGTCAGGGCAAAGTTTGAAGCCCTTTCCGCCTCATTACAATACGACATTCGCTTTCTCCGAGACCCGCTACCCACTTATCTATCGCCTCCCCTTGCGGTTCGGTTTCCATTTTCATGGAGATAAATGGGCTTACCACGTTCCGTATAAATACCTTTTACAAGTGACTTATTAGGCTCCAACTTTCGACCGACGGTGTAACATCTGCGTCGAGAATCATCGTAGTTCTCGAGCCTAACCGCGTACCATTTTGGTTAAGGCATAACAGCACCTTTTGCTTTTTTATTTCACGGCCTTTATCAGTGATTCACATTTATTAGCCATATCACTCAATCCTAGCTCCCGACCGTATTGGTGCTAACAGTCACCATCTCCCCTCACTGTTTGATGGTCATCCATTTCAGATGAGGCTACATTTGTCCCTGCGCACTTTATTCAGCAGGCAGGATACTGATGGCAGAACATCAGGTTATGTTATAGGCAATTTTCTATACATAACAAATATTTATACAACTTCGTGTCGCACACGCTGAAAATAAGCGGCTTTAGCCCGCTTCATTGTTTGGTTATTAAGTAATTACAATCATGATTATGCTGAAATTAAACGAGTTCCGGGGACACCTTACTTAATTATTCATAAGTCGAGGGACACCATCTTTTTTTTTTAATTTCAAAGTGCTGTTTAATAGGATTTCAATCTTTTCAATAAACTGTTCCTTTTCCAATGGTCGGTCTATTCTTTCGTGTTTTTGAAATAATTTTATTTCAGCTTCTCCTGAATTGCGTGGATGTTCAGCAAGCTACCCCATCATAGCCCATCAGTTAATTAGACGAATCAAAGTTCTTCTTCATTGTAATTATTTTCAATTACCGGGATACTCAGTTTAATCCCATTGAAAAATATTGTAAAACAAACACAACAGTAATGAATATATTTTGTTTCAGTGCCCCACATCCCAAGTTTACGCACGATAACAACCAAATAACTTAAATATTGCGTGAAATATTACTTCTTTGTCTTGAGTTCTTGATATAGAATGATTAGCACCGAATTTAGGTCATAATAACCTCGTATTATTGACTTGCAAAAAATTAAGTGTGAATACCTTATAAAATCAAAATTTTATAAAATTCAAAAAAATATTTAAATAAAATAAATAATTAATTCTTTAAAAAATTTAGTGCAAGAATGCAAATATAAAATAACGATTTGCTCATGCTTCATATTTCAAAGTCTTTAATATGAGGTTATTACCGTCTTGATACGAAGAAAGATGTTGTGTATCAATGGTTCCTCGTAAAAGAGTAAATTTTCGCGCAATATTTAAGAATAACCGGCAGTGCAAAGCAATGTGAAGCGAAGCGGAACATTGCTTTGCACTGTCCGGTTGATTGCTTGGTTATTATGGATTAGCAAGCTAGTTATGATGACATTACAGGTGTAATAGCTTTTTTTAGTCTTTGGCTTATATCCGAAAATAAGCCAATTTCTTGGTTGCTCAGCGTTTTGCTATACGCATTTTGGTTGATGTCTGATCTTTAAACTGTTGCGTAAATGCTCAGCACTTGGGACACAATATTTTATATTCTATCTCTTTTCAAACCAATTGACAACCTGCGAATTAAGTAAGGAGAAACTACTTGATATTATTTTTAATTTTTCAGGAATAAGATTCTCAGCGCAATACTGACAAAAATCTTTTTTTAAGTTTATTTGAAGTTTTTCTCTTTCATCAGAGCATAAATCTTTTAGTTGTTTACCTGGTTTATTTGGTGCATAATAACATTTGGCTATTTCACTTTTTTGTTTGGCGAAAATTGGGAGATTTTTTTCATTTTCATATTTTTTACTGTCACATATCAATAAAAACCAACTTTCAATCATTTGCACAGGAACAGCTATTGCACCGCTTATAGGCCATGAATTTCTGTCTGTTCCCAATATTTGTTTTGCAAGGTTCTCAATTTCGCAATAACGACACTTTTTAATTTGCTCTTTTTTGGGAAGTTTATAGAAAAATTGTTGAATTTCATGGTTTGGGTGAGTTGGGCTTCTATCATTATCAAGTGCAATTAAAAAGAATGTATTTTCTACAGAGCCCGAAAATTTTATATCTCTCAACAGCAAAGGGATATGTTTTCTGACATAGGATATACCGCTACCCTTACGAATTCTTCTGGGAATTAATTCAAAATGCTCACCTGTAATTTTCTCAACGCAGCCTTTATAAAAAATATCGTCATTTTCATCTTCTGATAGAATATATAAACTGAGAATATCTCCCCCATTTTTGAGACATATTTTTATAGTATAAAGTAATAAAGTCTTTAAATTCAATCTTTAATTTGTGCGTTTAGCTTGAAAATACCCCACGCTAATCGAACAAAAATAATAGTAGTTTTTACTACTATCTATATTATTCTATTTGCTACCATATAGCATTAACTAATTAAAACAAATGATTAAACAAGTCAAAACATACGCCTTTGAAACAAATTGATTTTGGTAGTAATAAAACACGAAACTATTGATTTTCATATGTTCGATTAGCTTGGTGTTTATTTATGAATATTGTTCGAATAGCATGGAAATTTTTAATATTGGCAAAATAAACTCAAGAGCTAATCGAATTCAAATACAGACTAATAAACATAACGAATTGAGGTCCAAATGAGTCATCAATAGTATAATTACTCGTGTCTAACGATTATTGCTAAAAGTGTATCTGAAGGTAGATTTCCTCAGATAAATAATTCATCTGCCATTATACTCCTTCATGTGGAACACCACCGATATAACCTGAATACCATAATTCTCCCAATGGTTCTTCTCCTGGTTTAAGATTAAACAATCTTTCCTTTAAACTTGTAAACA